>JGI24187J35170_1000011_pt1 | contig 93714 bp, 88 predicted proteins | sample YNPBryBLVA2012_FD_35170 | JGI IMG/M metagenome (IMG submission 35170)
CCTCCCCCCGCAAGGGGATTGAAACCACGGTTCCCCCGAGCGCGAAACCAGCTCAAAAAGTCGTCCCGTTGCAACGCCCCTCCCCCCGCAAGGGGATTGAAACCGGCGATTTATTGCGGCCGAGCCCTTGGCGCCGCGGCCCCCGTGCGGTTGCAACGCCCCTCCCCCCGCAAGGGGATTGAAACTGCCTAGGCGCAGGAAAACATTGCGCAAATTAGCAACAAGTTGCAACGCCCCTCCCCCCGCAAGGGGATTGAACTTTGGCGAGCGGGCTTTCAGGCCGGTTGGAGGACCCAAGCCTTGGCGCGGGTCCGACAACCGACCTCGACGAACCAATCCGCCCCTTGCGCAAGCAGGGGGAGGTCGCTCAAGGCGCCAGCCTTGGGCCGGGGGGTTCGGTCTGCCGCGGCACAATCGCTGCAATCAAGGTCTGGAACGACCAACCGGGCGTTTGGGCGCGTTTGTCGCCTAGCCCCTTCCCGGTTCGCTGTACCCTGCCGCCAAGGCTTCGTGCCGGAAGGATGCCGGCGGTCCCAGCTAGGCCTCGCCGCCGAAAGGGCAGGCATATCAACGACTCATATCATGTGGGAATTGCAGGCGCGTCCGATCAAGGCAGCGGCCTAAGGCCAGGCACAGGAAAAGAACGTCCCGCCTTGACCAAGGATGGCAACGAACGAGAGAGCAAAATGGGAGGCAGCCAGAATACAAGCCCCCTAAGACTTACCGCCATTTGCTCCTGAGATTAATCCGTTTCAACCCGTCATGGCTCCCGAAAGACAGGCCCGAGAACGGTCCAACGAACCGAAAGGCAGCCTCGTTGCGTCCTCGATTCGGCTGGGAAACAAGGCCCTTTGCTTCTTGAAGGGGTTTACCAGGTACAACGTGAAGGAGCGGCCGCCGCGCCGGCAAGTTTATGTGGATTGGAACCGCCGAAAGAAGCCGAAGGATCGATTGGATCGCCCGAGAGGAGCGGGGCTTGAGCACGGCCGTGCTGATGGAGCGGGCTGGCGAGTCGGTGCTGGAAACAGTCGAGGAGTTTGTCGGGCCCCATTCGCGGGTCGCCGTTCTTTGCGGGAGGGGCAACAACGGCGGCGACGGCCTTGTCGTCGCAAGGCTGGCGCACCGCGACGATTACAAGGTTCAGTGTTTGATCGCGTGCCCCAGGGGCGACCTCGGGATGGACGCCGAGGCGCGCCACCGCGAGGCCGAGGCCGCTGGGGTGTCCATCGTTTTCAGCGACGATCCTCTCTGGCGGCAGGCACTTTCGAATCTTTCTCACGCCGACGTGATTGTGGACGCTCTTCTTGGAACCGGGGCCCGGGGCGAGGTGCACGGCGTCTTGCGCGAGGCTGTGGAGGCCGCCAACGCCAGCGGCGTGCCGATCGTGGCCGTGGACATCCCCAGCGGCATCGATTGCGACACCGGCGAGATTCTTGGTTGCGCCGTCAAGGCCGTCCGAACCGTCACCTTCGGATTGCCCAAGCCGTTTCTGTTCCAGGGGCACGGCATCGAGCACGCGGGCAAGTGGACGGTCGCCGACATCGGATTCCCGGAGGATCTGCTGACGGAGCCGACTGAGGCCATGACTCTGAGTGCCGAATGGGTTGGCAACCGGTTGCCCCGGCGGCCCAAGACCAGCCACAAAGGCGCGAACGGATCCTTGCTGGTCGTTGCGGGAAGCTGGCGCTACCCGGGAGCCGCCGCGCTCGTCGCTTTGGGAGCCGTTCGGGCCGGTTGCGGGCTCGTGACGGTCGCGGCCATCCCGTCGGTTTGCGCCGTCGTGGCCGCCCACGTGCCCGAGGCCGTTTACTTGCCTTTGCCGGAAATCGATGGGGCCGAGCAGATCCTGTCGGAGAGGGATCGGCACGACGCCGCCGTTTTTGGGCCGGGGGCCACGACCGAGAGCGATGCGATGGATCTCTTTAGAAAGGTTTGGGAGGCCTGGAGCCGTCCTTGCGTTGTCGACGCCGACGGTCTCAACGCCGCGGCCAAGGGCGTTCGTTTCCCTTTGGGGCCTCTGGCGCTGACGCCCCACCCGGGCGAAGCGGCGCGGCTATTGGGATGGGACGCCCTAGACGTCAACCGCAGGCGGTTTGAGGCCGTCGAGCAAATCGCCAAAAAGTTCGGCGCCAGCGCGTTGCTGAAGGGTGCGGCCACGGTCGTGGCTTCGAACGGCGACCCCTTGGCCGTGAACACGACCGGCAATCCGGGAATGGCCGCCGCCGGAATGGGCGACGTGCTGGCGGGGATCGTCGGAGCCTTGCTGGCGCAGGGACTCGACCCGGGCTCGGCGCTGGCCGCCGCGGCGTATTGGCACGGCCTGGCGGGCGACCTCTGCGCCGAGCACATCGGGCAAGTCGGATATTCCGCAAGCGACCTGGCCGCCTTTCTCCCAGCGGCAAGGGATAAGATTCTTCAGGAGTGCGAGGTCTCATGATTCGGAACATCGGGGCCGGGGTTGCCTTGGCGCTTTGCCTGGCCGTTTGGCCGGGTGCGGCAACCGCCCAAAACAAGATCACTTTGGATTTCGGCGGCGAGGGCAAGAGGGAGATCTGGTTCGGCAAGGACCTGCCCGTCGAAAAGCCGTCGACCTTGGAAAGCTCGGCGCCGAGGGTTGAAGTGCCGCTCGACACGGCCAAGCCCGAAGACAAGGTCTTCGCTTGGGACCGCACGACGGGCAACATCGCCGTCAAGGAAATCAAGCAGATCGCCGCCGTGTGGAAGGTTGCTGAGGCCGACTACCGATGGATCGGCCTGGTCAAGGTTCAGTTGCTCAGCGGAGGCAAGCCCGTCAGCACCGCCTCGATCAAGCTGATCGACTCCAAACGGACCCAGACTCAACTGATCGACTCTGGAAACAACGGAACGGCGGAGTTCTACTGCGTGGCGCCTGGCCTGGTCAAGGTGGAGACCACCTATCGGCTGATGGGCAGAACCGGTGCGCCCACCAAGGTCTCCGCAGAGCTCCCGTTGGATCGAGACGACGCCGACCCGACGGTCGCGGTGGCGTTGCCGGAGGGCGTGGAAACGGTTGGGACGAAGGAGGAGCCCAAGCCGCCGGCAGAGGCCAAGCCCGAACCTCGGCCGAAGAAATTGATCGTCAACCAGCCCAATCGGTTCTTCGGGGTGCTGTTTTTGATTCTGTTCATGGTGGCGGCGGCAGCCGGCATTTACTTCCTGATTCTCTGGATGCGCCGGAACGAGGACGACGTCAAGAAGCGCCTCGCCAAACTGGGCGTTCAGGTGCCCGAGCCTCCGGAGCCTGATGACATGGCTTCCTCCCCGGCCGTGCCCGTCGCGCCCCAGCCTCCGCAAAAGATCATCCTGGACGACGCCGCGACGGCTGTGCCATCGACGGCTGCCGTCGCCGGTTCCCTCTCTCCAACGCCCTCGGCACCCAGGTTGGTCGCCGAAAGCGGCACGGTGTTTCCTTTGGCGGAGGGGACGAACACCGTGGGCCGGGAGGGCAACCACCAGATCCTGCTCGCCGGCGAGAGCACGGTTTCGCGAAGGCACGCGGAGATCTTGCGCCAAGGGGCCGTCGTCACGGTGAAGGATCTGGGCAGCACGAACGGAACCTTTGTGAACTGCGTCAAGATTACTGGAGAAACGCCGCTGAGCGTTGGGGACACGGTGCAATTTGGGATGGTCCGATTGCGTTTCGAGGTATAGCATGGGCCGCGTTTTTTTCATGGCTTTGTTAGGCGCGTTGGCGGGCCTGTTGGCTTGGGCCGTCACCGCTCCGCTGGCCCCGATGAGGCCGTCGGTGACGGTTATCCCCGGCGATTCGGCAAGCATCGATAACTCGAGGGGAATCCCGCCGGTTGACCTGCCCAGACTGGGGCAACCGATGAGCGAAGCTGAAGAAAGGCGGCTGATCGATGCCGAAATGGGTTACGAGGCGCGCTGGGCGGTTTATGAGGGCTGGTTCATTTATGCCTTGGGGGCCTTCATCGGGCTGGCGATGGGGGTCGGTTACGGGATGTTCCAGGGCAGCAGGGCGCATGCCCTTAGAGGCGGCGCCATCGGCCTGCTGATGGGTATCGTCGGGGCCAAACTGGGCTACGCGATCGGCGGAGGGCTGGTCACCATGCTCCTTGGAAGTACGAGTGCGCTTGCCAGCCCATCGACGGCTCTGCCGGTCAAAATGTTCGGCCGAACGTTGGTAGGGGCGCCAATTGGAGCCTTTTTAGGCTTGGTCATGGGAATTCCCGCCAAGTCGCTCAAGCAGGCGGCCCTCGGTTTGGCAGGGGGCGCGATCGGGGGCGCGATCGGAGGGTTCGTCTTCGACCCCATATCGTCGATTATCGCCAACCTTACGGTGACGCCCACCCAGAACACTGAGATCGGCGGCCCTGGCCGGCTGATTCTTTCCGTCGTCATGGGACTGGCCATTGGTCTTTTCACCAGCCTCATCCAAGTTGCGACGAGAACTGCCTGGGTGCGGCGGATCTACGGGCGCAACGAGTACAAAGAGTACATTGTCGATGCGCCGCAGACGACAATCGGTCGCAACGAGACCTGCCACATTTACATCGGCGGGGATCCCGGTGTCGCACCGGTGCATTGCGTCATCCAGCGCCATCAAGGCAATTACTTACTGGCCGACTGCCAGACCGGACTGCCGACCTTGCTTAACGGCCAGCCTATCCGGCAAGTCCCGCTGTTCTCGGGCGCCATCATCCAGGTCGGCAGCACCCAACTCGAGTTTGTTTTGAAGCAAGGGTCGGCGCCTCAGAGGGCTGCCGAGCAATTCCGTTCGCAGCAGTTTTTGGGCGGGGGGCCGCCTTCGGCTCCGGCAGGAGTTCACGGTTACGGCCAGCCGACGGCCGGTCCGGCACCTTTTCAACCGCAGCAAGCCGCCCCGTTTCCACAACAAGCCGCGGGGGCGGCGCCGATGCCTTCCGGAATGCCGACTGTGATGCAAGGCTCGTTTTACGCCCGACCCGGTGGGGCTGGCCCTGCGCCAATGATGCCTGCTTCGTTTTGCCTGGTGGCCCAAAACGGGCCGCTTGCGGGGCAACGCTACCCGATCTCGGTCGCGCTTGAGCTGGGTCGGGACTGCCCGGCGATACCTCTCTCGTGGGACAACATGGTCTCCCGGCGGCACTTGCAAATCATGCCCTCGCCCAGCGGTATCGCCGTGAACGACCTCGGATCGACCAACGGCACCTTCGTCAACGACCAGCGCGTCGCCTCCTCTACGCTACGCCAAGGCGACCTTCTGAGAATCGGCGCCACGACCTTTCGAGTGGAACCCTTATGAACCCTTCGCAACCCTTTGATCCCAACCGTACCGCTCTCAGCAACGCCCCGTCAGGCGTTGACCCGATGAAGACGCAGGCAATGTCTCCAGGGGCCTTCAGCGATCCGAACAGGACCTCTGCGATGGCCGCCATGGCTGGAGGACGGTCGCTCACTGTGCAAATTGTGCCCAGCCGCCCGGCCACCATGGCAAACGGGCCAGCCCGCGAGCAGTACCTGCTTGAGGTGTCGGCGTCGGGCGCAGGCGGTCCGTTCAGCTTGTGCGGAGCGCGGACGCCCATGAACTTGTGCCTGGTCATCGACCGTTCCGGATCGATGGAAGGCCCGCCGCTGGACTACGTCAAACAGGCGTGCTGCCACGTGGTCGATCTGCTGAGTCCCAACGACGTGCTCAGCATTGTGACGTTCGAGGAAATGGTGGACGTGCTCATGCCTCCGCAGCGCGTCACCAACAAGCAACCGATCAAGGACGGCCTCATGCGCTTGATGCCCGGCAACACCACCAACCTTTACGATGGCCTGTCGCTGGGCTTACAACAGGTCCTCCAGGTGAACGAACCGGGCCGGGCCACCCGGATGGTCGTGCTGTCCGACGGCGACCCCACGGTCGGCATCAAAGACTTCCCCTCGCTGGTGAACCACGCAGGGGAAATCAAGAGCAAGGGCGTGACGGTCACCTTCCTTGGCTTCGGCCAAGACTACAACGAGGAGCTGCTGGCCGGCATGGCCAAGCGGGCTGGCGGCAACTACTACTACATCTCCCGCCCCGAGCTGATCCCCGAGGTTTTCCGCACCGAACTGGAGAAGCTGATGACGGTGGTGGCCCGCAACCTGAAACTCAATCTCAAGCTGTCCCGCTGGGTTACCTTTAGAGGCCAGCAGAGCCAGACTCCGGGCGATCGCGACATCGACGTTCAACTGGCTGATCTGGAGCGCGGCGCAACGATCGAGCAGGTTTTCGACTTCGAGTTCCCCAATCACCCGCTCGGCCACTACCGGGTGGCGGCCGGCAAGCTGACCTACGACGACTGCCTGACGGGTCGACCGGAGGCGATCGACATCGATTTCATCATGGAGTTCACGGCCGACAGCCTTCGCTATTCCGAGCCGATCGACCCCCGGGTGGCCCAAGCCGCCCAGATCGCGGCCGCCTCGAGAGTCGTCGAAAAGACGATCATGGGTCTCAAGACCATGCAACTGAGCCCGCAGGCCGCCGCGGCCGAGCTGCAGAAGACACAGGCGCTACTTATCGCGCAAGGGCGGACGGCCGAAGCTCAAGAGGTGACCATGGCTTTGCAGGCCATCCAATCGGGCAACACAGGACAGGCGGAGAAGACTCTGATCGGCACGATGCTCCACCTGGACCAGGGCAAGAAGGCGTGACCGGATTGCGGGACTAGCCCCAGTCGACCCAAACGTGGCGCGCAACCTCGTTGCCGACCGACACCTTCTTGCCCTTGACCTCGAGGTGCAGAACCGTGTCGATTGGGGAAAACGAGTCGACTTTGACCTTCGTGTTCAAGGTCAGGCCGACTGAAGCGAGGTAGGCCAGGAACTCCGTGCGTTCGTCGGTAACGCGCTTGACGACGACCGACTCTCCTGGTTCGACCTCACTGAGGCGAAAGTCGTTGCAAGGCGCGTCGACATCGATTGGACTGCCATGAGGGCAAACAAGCGGCTTTCCGCAGGCCAGGTACATGCGATCGATCACCTCGTCGCTAACGTAGTGCTCGAGCTTGCAGGCCAAGTCGTGGACTTCGTGCCACTCGAGGTTGAGCGTCTTCGTCAGAAACACCTCGATGATTCTGTGGGCACGGATCAGCCGTTTGGCGATGCGCTGCCCGCTGGGGCTCAGGCGGATGCCTTGGTAAGGCTCGTGGTAGGCCAGACCGAGGTCGGCCAGTTTCTTGATCATGGTCGTCGCCGAGCCGGCGGAAACGCTCATGTAGGTTGCCACCTCGCCGGTGCTGACAAGGTCGACTTCGGATTGAAGGCGAAAAATGCCCTCGATGTACTCCTCTACGCTGTCGGTGAATCCGCTTTGCCCCTTCCGTTCCGATCCCGGCCGGCATCCGGCCGGAACCCTAAGGCTCATCTCTGGGTTTGCCACGTAGATAATTATACGGATGGCTGTCGGGCAAGTCGGAGGCTGTGCCGATTCCGGGTCTTAATGCCTCAAAACACGTGTTTGGAGGACCCGTCCGAGCGATCCGTTTTATCGCAAAATGCTGTCAGTCTCTTCGCGCACGGTCACGCTTGGTGGTGTTTTCTCGCGCGCTTGACAGCTTGGTAGGAGTGTTCGAAAACCTGCCGCGTGATGTCGTTCCAAAAGTGGTACAGCGCTTCAAGCTCGTCAAGAGTGTAGAACCTCCGATCGTGGGATTCTTCTTTGATTTGAATTTCCTGCAGTTCGAGCACTTCTGCAGCGTAGCAGTCGGCCCACCGAATTTCTTGGCGCTCGCGGATCTGGTAGCAGCCAATGTAATGCAGATCTCCGAGGATAGCGCCGGCCTCCTCCATCGTTTCGCGCCGAGCGGCCTCCATTGAGGTTTCATGCGGTTCGACCCGGCCGCTCGGCACGCACCATCCGCGGTCGGCGATCTCACAAACCAGGACCTTTTCGTCCCGCCAAGGGAACACAAGAACGGCGAACGACCTTAGAGGCGCCCGGAACGGAGCCGGAAAGAAGGTCAAGATCTGTCGTCTGTATCGGCTGGCCGGAAAGTGCTTTCGCATCAGTTGCGAGACAACCGTTTGTTGGCGATTGCGGTGATGGCATACACGATGACGATGAAGGCGGCGAACGCGCCCAGAACCCCAAACAGGGCTTGCCTCCAGGTGTCCGGAATTAGGACGATTTTGCCCAAAACCCGCTTGTCGTTAACGGGACCGAACGTTCGGCTGTCCTCGGACACGGCCCGGTTGTCTCCCAACACGTAATAGGAACCCTCTGGCACGACGTAGGGACCGTTGGCCATGCTCCAGATTTCCGAACGGGGCGAGTTCCAAAGGTCGACCTGCTCGCCGGGCATGTAGCAAACCCGTTTGATGATGTAGCCTTTGCCGTCTTCGTTTCGGATGACAATGACGTCTTTCTTGCGGATTGGACCGACCAGCCAATACGCCCGGCTCGCCAGAAGGCGGTCTCCGCTTTTGAATGTCTTTTCCATTGAGGGCCCGGAAACGATGACGGTTTTGAAGTTCAAATAGAAGATGAGCGACATCGCCAAAATGAACAGCAAAGCCACTCCAAAACCGGTGAACGCCACTTTCCGCATGTTGATTTCCAAGCCTTTGAACCGTGCCGCCGAGGGCAAGGGTCCGCTATACTCTTAAGAACCTGTCGCTGAGATCAAAATATAATGGACAGTCTACTGGATTATATTCGGATGAACGCGCCGTCGGCTATCTTGGCACTATTTGCTCTTTTGCTGGCTGAGACGGCGTGGCTTCTGGCTTTGTCGCGGAGGATGAAGAGCAACGCATCCAAGTGGCGCAGCTTGCTGGAGGGGGTGCGTGGCGAGAACCTGGAGCGGTTGCTGCAGGACCACTTGAGAGAGAGAATGGCGTTGGAAAACCGGGTTGATAGCACGGTCGGCCGAGTGACCGAACTCGAGGCCAAAATGGCGAAATGCAAGCGCCACCTGGGCCTGGTTCGGTTTGACGCCTTCGAAGACGTCGGCGGGGCGCAAAGCTTCGCTCTATCGTTGTATGATGATCAAGGAAACGGAGTCGTTTTGAGCGGCCTTATCGGAAGGTCGGACTGCCGCGTGTATTGCAAACCGATCAAAAACGGCGCTTCCGATCGGCACATCACTCAGGAAGAGCAAGAAGCGATTCGAAATGCAGACTAGAACGGGCGCGAGCCACAAGCCATGAGCAATCACACCGCCGAAGACGGCATGTTGATCGAAAGGGCCCGAAAGGGCGACCGATCGGCGTTCGACGACCTCGTGTACAAGTACGAGTCCCGTGCTTACCAGTACGCCTACCGTCTGACATCCAGCGCCGAGGAGGCCGGCGACATCGTCGCGGACGCTTTCATCCGCGTGTACGGCGCCTTGGCCAACTTCAAACAACGAAGCAGCTTCTCCACCTGGCTTTACCGCATCATCACCAATTGCTTCCTCGATCTTCGCAAGCGAGAAAAAAACCGTCCCGTCAGCCTGGAGTCGGCGCTCTCCACCGACGACGGCGAAATGGAGCGGCAGATCGAAGACCCCAACGCGGCCTCGGACGAGCAGGTCGAGCGCAATGAGCGCGAACGCTTGATGATGGCCGCCGTGGCGGTTCTGCCGGAGTACCAGCGAGCGATGATCACGATGTATCATGCCGAGGGCCTCTCCTATGAGGAAATCGCCGAAGCCCTGGACTTGCCCATCGGAACCGTCAAAAGCCGCCTGAACCGCGCCCGTCTGTCCTTGCGAGAACATCTGGCAAAGAACGAGGAACTTTTCGGAATTTCCTGAAGTCAAACGACTACGAACGGCAATTTGGCCGAATCCGGGTGAAGCATGATGAACGCAGACAAAGCTAGAGAGTTCTTTTCCGCTTACAGGGAGGGCACGCTCGAGGGGGGCCTCAAACAGGCCTTCGAGCGGGCGATGGCTTCCGATGCCCGGATTCAAGCCGAATATCAGGCGTTTGACTGGACTTGCTCCGAGCTTGAGCAGCTCAAGTCCCCGGTTCCCGCGCCGCCCTATGACCTTCACGATCGGATCATGGCTCGGTTGGACCGATATCTCCTTGAAGAAAAGAGAAAGCCCGCCCCGTGGTTCGGATTGCGCCTGAAGGGCGCGCTAACTCTTGGGGTCGCGGCTTTGGCCATATTCGGCGCCGTCGTCTCTTTGAACCAAACCGGGGTCGTCAACGTGGCATCCGTTTTCGGTGAAGGCGTTGCCCAAGAGGCCGACTTTTACACCGTTAGCGTCCGGAACGGCCACCTTGGCCTGATTTACCGCACCAGCGGGAAAAGAACGCTCACGTTCCGCATTGCATCGACCGGCGAAGTCGTGCAACGGGTTCAGATCGACGGTTCGGATTTGCCAGCCGGCAAAACGTTGAACAGCCCGTTGAACAACCCCTCGACGGAAGCCGTTCTCATTCAAGTCGATGTTCAAGGCGAAAAGAACACCCTGCTCATAGCCGTGCCGGGCAGCGAGCGGGCATCTGTGGCCCAAGGTTCGGGCACCCTTGCCGATTTAGCGCTGGCGTTGGCCGATTTTTACGGCAAACCTGTGGTCATGAGCACAGACGCCAAGGAAGCGCTGGCGTGGGATTTCTCGACTTCGGCCGATGCGGTCTCGGCCGCCGCGGACGCTTTGAAGGGAACCGCTCGTTCGGTCGACGAGAGGCGAGGCCGAGTCATTTGGATTCAGTGATCGGCCATCGCAAGGGTGCCGCTGTAAGGCGATACGTAAGTCGGCACGCGCCCTGCATAGAACGGCGCGACCGGTACGGATAACGGCTTGTTTTGATGCTTGAAAACCAGAGCCCTTGGCATGGGTCCCGCCAAACACACCCGGTTGTCGGCCGACTTGCAGTAAGCGTCCCAATGCCGCTCGTAGCTGGACACGATTTTTTCCGCATTGGCGTAAAGCCGCTTCCAGTAATTCAGGCTCTCACCATTCCCGAACGTTTCGGCTGAGGATTCGATGCCGGCCACCTTCAGGGCCGTTCGGACCCTGTTCATCCGCTCTTTGCTGTCGGCGTCCAAAACTTTGACTCTGGCAACAAGGCTTTTGACCTCTTGGCGCACCCGGACAGACACGTAGGGGTTAATCTCGGCAAGCCTGCTCAAGACCATCTCTTGACGTTTGCTTGCCTGGGTGGTCGTGAAAAGATTCATACCCTTGGTTGCTTGGCACACGACGAACGAAGTGGCAAGATCGCGTGCCGCTCTGTCGTAGTTCTGCTTTTCGATCTCATACTGGGCCACACGCCAAAGCGACCATGAAAGTCGGGCCTTGAGAGAGATGATTTCCTCGCACACGACCCAAGAAGTGGACTCTTCGATGTCAAGAATCGGCACGGTCTTGGCTTTGCCCTCTAAGACGGCCCTTGCCCATAGGTTGCCGATCTTTCGGATTTTGCGCGCATCGGAGGGGGTATGGACTCTGGCGGGAAGATCGACGGTGGCTTTCGCCAAATGGATGTAGGCTTGCGCCAGCCTCTCCTGCTGGTCGTTGAAATGATCGAATTCGTAGGTCTCTTGGTAAGCCCGCGCACCCAGACCGATGAAACCCAGCAACAAGCTTGGGGTCAACACCAGTCCGTAGCAGACGAGCTTCCTTGCCATCATACTATCAATGGTCGGAAAGTCCCGGTGAAAACACCATCCCGCAAAATTGCGGTTATCGCGATGTTTACGAATTTCCGGAAAGGACCTTTTAGGGACCATAAGCCCAGCTCAAAACGGTTTTGCCCGCTCATACGACTGAACTTATGNATGTTGGAGGGCCACGAAGATTTTCTTCGTGCGTTTAAAAAATGAAAACAGAACAGATTCTCGGATGGGAATCGCATCTTATAAAACGCGCTGGCCTTGGCGAAGCCGTCGCGTACGAACTGATCGCCGATCTCTATCGTCCCACGCTGATGAGCCTTGCGGTTCGAATGCTCCGGGATGTCGACGACGCCAAGGATGCGGTGCAAGAAACCTTCCTTAAGGCGTTCCGAGCCATCAAGGACTTCGACCCCGAGCGGCCTATCAAGCCCTGGCTTTGCAGAATATGCGCCAACTGTTGCGTCGATATCGTTCGTTTGCGGCGAAGGGAGGGAATTCAACTCGAGCAGAACGACAACTCCCTGCAGGATCCCGAAATCACGGAAGACAGGGCCACGGACACGGTGAGGCAGGAAGCCGTTGTCAGCGCCATTGAACGGCTTCCGGAGAATTATCGGAGGATCATCTTCATGAGGCATTTTCGCCACATGGACGTGATCGAGATCGCCAACGAACTGGGCAAGCCTGAAGGCACAGTCAAGAGTTGGCTTTTTCGGGCGCGGAGCCTTCTCAAAAAGGACCTGAGCGTCGCGATTGGCTGGTGAAGCCCGGCTTCAGAAACCATTCGCTCCCCTCCGGCCCCGCGCCGGGGGAATTTTGGCATTTGCCAGTCGTCGCGCCGACCCTTTACAGGGCGCAACCTCACTAATTAATATAGGAGCATGCAACACCTTGTCGCTTTGCTTGCGATGGCTCCGATCGGCACGCCGGCCCGGCACGTTTCCGACGCGGCGCCTCTGATCGACCCCATGCGGCCGGTTACCGAGATCACGCGGACCAGCTTCACTTTGCAGTATTACACTCAAAGTCCCTGCGCCACCCAGGTGCAGATTCGCCAGGGCGAGATTCCGATGATCGCCTGGCGGCCTGAGGGTAAGAAAGTCGACTGGTGGGCTGGCAAAGGCGTCCGAACGATCAAGAAGCAGAACCGGACGACGCTCCACGAAGTGAGGGTTGACGGCCTCCAGCCGGGAAAGCGCTACTACTACCGGATCTACGACCCGTCGGCGAACCCGACTAAAGTCGAGGCCGACTGGGGTGCGCGGAAGCCGTGGCGGCGCGAGTTCGCTGTTTCGACCCTCGCTCCGAAAGGCCGAAAGACCATCATCCATGTTCCGGTCAAGGTTCTTCTGATGCCCAACGTGATTAACGTCGCATTGGCGCACGGACCAGAGGCGGTGGTCCCGCCTCCTCCAAAAATGACGGCGGATCAGCTCAATCGCATCAAGGAGGAGTACGCGATCGCCTCGCGGTCCTTTTGGGTGAACAGTGGCATGCGCGTGTGGGTCGACTTTCAGATCCAGGTGGACGACCGATGGCAAAGGTGGGGGCCCGATCCCGATTCGGTCGACGCCGCCTACAAGGGTTGGCCCGTTTGTCGAAGTTGGCCCGGCGTCGATTTCGCGGGTCCCGGTGGCGGCGATTTCACCATCGTCGACAGCAAAAACCCGCTCCAGCCGAACAAGCAACCGGTTTTCGAGGAAAAGCCTTTCGCGGGCCAGATCGAACAGGCGTTTCCCCAACGGTGGAACCCGAAAACGAAGAGGTGGGACTACTACGGCAGCGGCGGCGGCACCTTCGGCATCGACGGCCTGCCGTTTGGCGTTCCCGGCCGGTCCCAGTATCTCGGCGGAGGCGATACGGCTTGGCTGACGACGCACGAATTCCACCATCAAATGGAGTCCTGGGGCGCCTTTTCGCTGGCCAACCGCGAGGACGAACGCATCATCTTTGACCATCCGGACGAACGCCGAAGGGTCCAGAGGCCGGACGGAACCTACGACGAGGTTACGTGGAACACCGCCTTCCTCAGCGGCGACCACTGGGACTGCATTGCGGTGGCCGACCGTATGGTCGGCGACGCCCAATGGCTCAGGCTGTACGTGGGCGACACAATCACCGTCAAAGACGCCGACATGGACGGCTTGCCGGACGACGACCCGCGCCTACCCTTGGATGAGAAGCGGTTCGGCAGCAGTCCCGCCAAACCGGCGACCGACGGCCGGATGAACGACCTCGAAAAATCCATGCTCAGCACGTGGGTGCCCGCCGTTCTGCAATACACCTTCGACAAGCCAGAGTTCCAGGCCATCCGGCCGAACCCCGGCAGCATCGACTCGGACGACGACGGCGAACCTGACGGCACCGACCCGTGGCCCCTGTACCCGTGGAAGCCTTTCGTTTGGCCGATGGCGGCGGCGGTCGACGGCAATGATTCGGAGTGGGGGGACGTGCCCGTTGGCGGCGAAATGCGCGAGGGAGGGTTGCACGCCGTGTTCAAGCAGGGCCACAACGACGACGCTTACTTCGCCATGCTGAAAATCGAGGGGCCTTGGAAGCGGGCCCAAATTGTGCTGGACGGCGAGGGCAAGGGCGTGTTCACCCAGGGTCGCGTGGGCGTTTACTACATCACCATCGACAAGGGCAATCCCGAGGCCAGGGTCGGCGGCGGGAAGATCGGAAAGCTTCAAATGAGGCAGGGCCGATCGTCCGACGGCTCTGACGTCATCGAGTTGGCCATTCCCAACAGGGGCGACGGGCAGTGGTTCTGGCACAGGGGCGGACGGCCGGTCGGGGTGTTCCTGGACATCACCGACGAGAAGAACGCCCAGCGTTCGATGTACGAGCCGTACCGGATGTTCTATTCGATCATGCTGGAAAATTACGGCCGGTGGCCGATTCCACCCGGAGCTCCCTCCGAGTTGAAGCCCGAAGAGGCAACCTACCGCCTCAAGCCGGGCGACCCGAGGCTGCAGATCTGGGGCAAGGGCTGGAACCTCGTCGACGGCGCCTACCGCTACAGTCCTGGCGAGGATTCGTGCGTGTTTGTCGGAGGTTTACAAGCCAAAGAGTGGGATATTTGGGTCTCTTTCGAGGCCGAGTTCGACGCGGTTCTTGGCGCATTCGTCCCGGGAACGCAACGGATGGACCCGGGGCAGGGCTACATCGCCTTCCTGGGAGGCTACAACAACACCGTGACACGTTTCAGGCTTTTCGGTGGTCGGGAAGAGGCTGACGGGGACGTCATGCTGACCCCTGGACGGCATTGGATGCAGTTCACGCGCCGGGCCGGCCGGGTATGGTTCTTGGTGGACGGCAAGACCGTCATGACCGCCGTCGACCCGATGCCGGACAAGATCGTCGACCGAATCGGCGTCGTCGGATGCGGCGACGGCAAGCAGGTCATTCACGAAATCCGGATTCGGGTGAACTGAGCGAAAGGCGGCCGTCGGGCCGCCCGGCACCTACAGAATGAACCCGCCGTCGACGACCAACACCTGGCCCGTGATGTACGAGGCCTCGTCCGAAGACAGGAAGAACACGGCGTTGGCGACGTCCTCGACCTCCCCAAGCCGCCCAAGAGGAGCGGTCTTCACCACGTGGTCCTTGAACTCTTGAGGGAGGTCCTTGGTCATTTCGGTGTTAATGAACCCGGGGGCCACGGCGTTGCACGTGATGTTGCGGCTGCCGTACTCTTTGGCGATCGTTTTCGTCAGGCCGATGAGGCCGGCTTTGCTGGCCGCGTAGTTGGCCTGACCGGCGGCGCCCGCCACGCCGACCACGCTCGAGATGTTGACGATCCGGCCGTAGCGCGCCTTCATCATTGGCTTGGAGGCCGCGCGCACGCAGAGGAACGCTCCCTTAAGATTGACCGCAAGCACTTTGTCCCAGTCTTCGTCCTTCATGCGCATGATCAGCATGTCGCGCGTGATACCCGCATTGTTCACGAGCACCGCGATGCCTCCAAGGTCCTTGACGATGGCGTCGAAGGTGGCATCGACGTTCGCGGAGTTCGTCACGTCGCAAAGATAGCCTCTGGCCTTGCCGCCCGCCCGCTCGATGGCATCGACAACGGCCGAGGGCGGGTCGAACTCGGGGGCGAGGCAGGCGACGGTGGCTCCCGCATGCGCGAACTTCAGGGCGATCGCTTGGCCAATGCCTCTTGAGGCGCCGGTCACAACGACGACTTTTCCTTCAAAAATCATGGTTATCTCCTTGGTGTCTGCCAGCGTGGCTCATCTTTGTTAAGCGTCGAGCGTCAGGCTTTCTGCAGTGGCCTTGAGCGTCTCGGCATCGGCTACCTTGAGGCAAACCGCTTCGCGATGGGTCTTCTTGATCAGGCCTGCCAGCACGTCGCCGCCGCACTCGATGTACGTCGAAATGCCGTCGGCCGCCATCCTCTGAACGCTCTCGGTCCAGCGAACCGGATTGCGCAATTGGGCGACCAGGCGCTCGGCCCAACCCTCGGCGTTCGAGATCGGCTCGGCGGCCACGTTGCTCACGACGGCGCAACCGTCCTTCGCGTCCTTGAACGCGATGGTTGCAAGGACCTCGGTCATCTGTTTGGCAGGCTCCTCCATCAAGGGGCTGTGAAATGCGCCGCTCACGTTAAGTGGGATCGCCCTTTTGGCGCCCTTTGCCGTCGCCATGGGGCAGGCCCGCTCGACGGCCGCATTGTCTCCGCTAATGACCAGCTGCCCAGGGCAGTTGTCGTTGGCTACCACGACGACCTCTCCGTAGGTCGACGCCTCGCGGCACACCTCCTCAAGGGCGGATCGTTCCATGCCGAGAATGGCGGCCATGCCGCCGGGCCTCAGCCTTCCGCTCTCGGCCATCACTTGGCCACGCTTCTGAACGGCCCGAGCTCCGTCCTCGGTGCCCACGATCCCGGCACAGGCCAAGGCGGCATATTCTCCAACGCTGTGCCCCGCGAAGTATTTAACTTTCAGGCCGGGCCTTAGCGCCTTCAGGCAAAGAAAGGCGGCGACCCCGCACGTGTACAGAGCCATTTGGGCGTTTTGGGTCTGGCGGAGGGTGTCCTCGTCGGTCTCGAAGCAAAGCTTGGCGACGTCGGTGCCGGTGGCTTGACCGACGCGGGCGAACACCTCCCGGGCGACATCGAAGCGGTTGTATAGGTCATGGCCCATGCCCGGTTTTTGCGAGCCTTGACCTGGAAAGACGACGGCTATCATTCCCACGACTTTACCCAAACAGGCTTTGGGATGGGGTTTTGGCATGGCTGAGCCGGTTGAACTCCCATTTCGCGTTTAAATCGGCGTCAGGGCGTTCCAGTTCGGTCCGGCCTTGCAATCCACGGAAATCGGCACGTCGAGCGGCATCGCGGTTTCCATGTCCTGTTTGATGCGGGGAATCAGCTCCCTTTCGCCGTCGGCCATTTCGAAAACGATCTCGTCGTGCACCTGCAGGAGCATTTGGGTGGTCGACGGCCCAAGCGTGCGGCGCGCTCGAATCATCGCCAGCTTGACCAGGTCGGCCGCCGAGCCTTGGATTGGAGCGTTCATCGCCTGGCGCTCGACGCCCAGCCTCTCGTTGCGGTTCTGCGAATGGATGTCCGGAAAATATCGCCTGCGGCCATAAAGCGTCGTGGTGAATCCTTTGGACCGCGCCTCCGCCACCACGCTCTCGGTGAACGCCTTCACCCTCGGAAAGCGTTGGAAGTACTGCTGGATCAGTGCTCGTGCCTCCTGCACGGAGAAACCGCCACCCAACTGGGCCGCCAATCCAAAGTCTGTGACTCCGTAGAGGACGGCGAAGTTGAGCGTCTTGGCGTACCGTCTTTGGTCCTTCGAAACGCTGTCCAGCTCGACGTTGAACATCAGGCTGGCCGTCGCCGCGTGCACGTCGCGGCCGTTCTGGAACGCCTCGACCAGCGCCTCGTCTTTGCTCAGGTGTGCTAAAAGGCGCAACTCGATCTGCGAGTAGTCGAACGAAACCAGCGAAAAGCCCTCTTCGGCAATGAAGGCCCCCCGGATTTGGCGGCCCAGCTCGGTTCGGATCGGGATGTTCTGCAGGTTCGGTTCGTTGCTGCTGAGCCTGCCGGTCGCCGCGACCGTTTGGTTGAACGAGGTGTGGATGCGGCCGTCCTCTTTGATCATCTTCGGCAAGGCGTCCGAGTAGGTGGACTTCAGCTTCGAATACTCGCGCCAAGACAAAACGTCGGCCACGATCGGGTGTTCGGCCGCGAGGGGCAAGAGGATCTCGGCACCGGTCGGGTAGCCGTTCTTGCCCTTTTTGGGCCCGGGGATTTGCAATTTTTCGAAAAGAACCTCGCCGAGCTGCTTCGGCGAACCGATCGAGAAGGTCTGTCCCGCCTGCTCGTAGATGGATTGGGCGAGCCGGTCAATTTCGATTTGGAGGGACTTGGAAAACTCCTCCAGCGTGTTTCGGCTTACCTTGATCCCGGTGCGCTCCATTTCGGCCAGTATCGGCATCAGCGGCAACTCGATGTCTTCGAGCACCCGCAACTGGCCCTCCTTCTCAAGCCGCTCGCGCATCGCGGGCTCGAGCANCCACAGGGCCGACGCCATCTGNTCGATCGACTCCGGAGGCGCGACGTCGAGGTAAGCCTTGACCAAGTCGGCCGCTTGGTAGCTGCCGCGGCCCGATTGGAGCACGTAACCCGCGAGCACTGTGTCGAACAAAGGGGCGTCCAACGGAGCGTCCGGCGAACGGAACAGCGGCTTGCCGTCGTGGAGGATTGCTTGTCGAGGTGCTTCGAGAACCAGCCGCTGGGCCCAGCTCTCCGGGCACCTTCGGACCTCGCGCCCGACGGCCACCACCCCCGTTCGTTTAGGCTCGTCGAACATTCCCAGTTGCTGGCTCGCGTTTTCGAACAGCAAAGCGAACGGACGGTCGGCCACCCACTGCCTCAGCGTCTCATACGAAGCAGCTTGCTCCGACTTCACCTCAAGCGCCTCCGAGGACGCCTCGACGATTGGCGCTACGCGCGAGCNCTCCTTCANGTAGCGCGACAGGACCGGCCGGACGCGCTTTAGAAGCGAGCGGAACTCGAGGTCGTGGAGCATCGACTCGGCCAGCGCGATCTGCGCGCCGTCGACCTGAAACGGCTCGAATCCATAGCTCAAGGGCACGTTGCGGTCGATCGTTGCAAGCCTCTTCGACAGCAGCATCTTGTCCTTCGCCGGCCCGATCTTCTTTTGATACTTCGGCTCGACCTCGTCCCAACGCTCGAGGATCGATTCAACGTGGCCGAACTTGTGGATCAGCAGCGTGGCTCCCTTCTCCCCGATGCCAGGCACACCGGGGATGTTGTCGCTGGAGTCGCCCGCGATGGCCTTGTAGTCGGTCACATACTCCGGTCCGAAGCCGTATCGCTCGACAACCTTTGCGGGCGTGTACAAGACGGTCTCCGTCACGCCAACCCGGGTGGCCAGGACGCTCACATCGTCATCGACCAGCTGAAGGCTGTCCATGTCTCCGGTCACGATGGTGGTTCGGTAGCCGTTTTGCTTGCCGAGTTTGCTGATTGTGCCGACCACGTCGTCGGCCTCGTAGCCGGTCACCTCGAAGCTTGGGATGCCGAGGGAATGGATCACCCGGCGAACGATGGGGAATTGGTCCTTCAGTTCGGGGGCGGTTTCCCGGCGCGTCGCTTTGTACTCGGCATATTCGGTGTGGCGGAAGGTCTTGCCGGGAGCGTCGAAGGCCACCACGACGGCGTCCGGGTTCTGCCGTTCCAAAACCTGCAGAAGCATTCCCATGAACCCGTAGACGGCATTCGTCGGCTGGCCGTCGCTGGTGCTCATGTAACGGGTCGCGAAGAAGGCGCGGTAAAGCAGACTGTAGCCGTCGAGGATCACGAGGTGCTTTGGGTCCATTTGTCCAATCTACCAGCCCAGCAAGAAGGAAAGTCGGCTTTTTTGACGAACGTAGAAGGGGTAAGCCTGGGAAGCCCATTCGCTTCTAAGGCAGGAACGATCAGGGAGGTTCGTTCCGTCGAGAAGCAGGATGCCGAAATCAAGCGAGAGGAGTCTATGGTATATCGGCCATTGCGATATGAACAGATGATGAGAGCCGCCGAGCATTTGGACGTGCGCGCACGCCGAATGGCCAAGGGGATGGGCGTGTACACAGGCGAAAAGATGTTCGCCTTTTTGTACGACGAGGAAATCGGCCTCAAGCTTTCGCCGGAGGACATGAACGAGGCTCTGAAGATGCCTGGCGCAGGCCCGGTGCGGCCCGATCCCAGCCAAGAGCCGATGAAGGAATACGTCAAGCTGCCGCGCGACGTCCTGGATAATTTTGAAAAGTTCTGCTACTGGGTCGAGCGCAGCGCCTCCTACGCGCGCATGAGGATGGCTCATTAGCCAAGCTATGCGGCGCTTTCGAAAACGGGTAGCGCCAAGGGTCGCCTCAAAATAGCGGCGACCCTTGGTTGGACGGCGCAACGGGGAAGCAGGCGGTCAGCGGTCGCCGAGAGGCGTTTCCCCGGGTTTGGTGAAACCTGCCTCGCGGGCCAGCTCCTCCTTGCCCATGGGATTGTCAAGGTGGGCCTTCTGGCGCAACAGCTCGGCTCGCTCCTGCTCGGCTTCCTGCATGGCGCGCTTGTTGGCCTCCGCGGCGGCGCGTTGCTCCAGATAAACCTGCCACGGCTTTCGGCTCAAAAAAAACCCGAGAGCCACTGCCGAAAGCACGACCAACAAACCCAACACCAACTTCCGTGTCATGTCACTGTCTCCGTAAGGATAAGGTTCGTTGCCCCGGCGACTCCAACCGGGACCCCTGAGGTAATGATAACCTTGTTCCCAGGTGACAGGCGGCCTTTTGCCTTGAAAACGCCGATAACGGTGTGATTGATGTCGTCGGCGCTCTGAAGAAGAGGCACCTTGACCGCCTCGACGCCCCACACGACCGACATTTGACGGTACGTGGCGTCGTTCCAGGTCGCGCACCAGATCGGCGAATCGGGTCGGTACTTGCTGACCAGCCTGGGCGTTTGGCCGCTGGTTGAAGCCGTCAAAATCGCGGTCGGCTGGGTGACCAGCGCCATCTGTGCCACGGCGAAGGCCACCGCCTCAGTGGGCTCGACTGTCTTGTCGAGGCGGTCGCCGAAGCGGTGGAGGGCAGCGTGGTGGTTGTACGCCGACTCGGCCTTTTCGGCGATTCTCGACGTGTAGGCTACCGCGTCGAACGGATAGGCTCCGGCGGCTGTTTCGCTGCTCAGCATGACCGCATCCGTGCCGTCTAAGATGGCGTTGGCCACGTCGGTTGCCTCGGCCCGGGTCGGCCTGGCATTGTGGACCATGCTCTCCAGCATCTGCGTGGCCGTGATCACCGGCTTTCCGGCCGTTTGGCAGGCCCGAATGATTCTCTTCTGGGCCAGCGGCACGTCCTCGATGTGCATCTGCAGGCCCATGTCGCCCCGAGCCACCATGATCAGGTCCGATTCCNGCAGGATGCCGTCCAGGTTGTCGAGGGCATCGCGCGTCTCGATCTTGGCGCACAGCTTGACCGATCCGCCAAACTGTTCGGCCTCCTTGCGAAGCCGGGCCATGTCGCGGCCATGGCGCACATAGCTGAGAGCAACGAAGTCAACCCCGCAACGCAAGGCTTCGCGAAGATCTTCGACGTCCTTTTCAGTCATCGCAGGAGCGTCAAACGACTTGTCGATCAGCGTGACGCCTTGCCTTGACTTCACGGTGCCGCCTGTGCGTGCTGTGGCTAAAAAGCAGCCGTCCGACTCCCGGTTGAGCAACAGTTCGACGTCGCCGTCGCCAAGCAAGAGGCGGTCGCCGGGGGCCATCGCGGCCAGAATCTCGGGCTGGCGAATCGGAATCGTGGCCTTGGCCGAGGGGCCCACGAGCACCTCTTCGCCCGACTTCAGTTGAAGCGATTCGTTCTCGATCCGGTCCAGTCGGAACTTGGGGCCCTGCAAATCGGCCAGAATCCCTACCGGCGCCACGTCCGGCGACAGCTCGCGGATCCATTCGATCCATTGCCGCTTTTCCTCCCAGGTGCCATGGCTGCAGTTGAGCCGAGCCACGTTCATCCCGGCCTGAATGAGCCTGCCGATCGCCTCCCGGCTGGCAACGGCGGGGCCGATGGTGCAAACGATTTTAGTTCGCCTCATGGGTTTGGCTCGCTTGACAGCATTCGCGCCAGAGGCGCTCGAATTCCGCAATCAGCATTTCCATGGCTTGGAACCCGCCTTGCCAAAATGATGGGTCCTTCAAGTCAACGCCGACCGTGGCCATCAGCTCTTGGGGCGAACGGGACCTGCCCATCCGAAGCAAGCGAATGTACTTCTTCTCGAACTCGGCGCCTTCCCGCTTGGCCATTTGGAACAGCGAAAGCACCAGCAACTCTCCAAAAGAATAGGCGTAAACATAAAAAGGAACGCAATAGATGTGGCTGATCAGGCTCCACCAGCTTCGGTGCTGTTCGCCCAGGGTCAGCGAATCNCCGAACATCGCTTGCATTTCTTCTTGCCACAAATCCCCGAAGGCCTCCGGCGACATCNCGCCGTGCAAACGGATTTGCTCGTGGCACCTTTGCTCGAATCGGAACATGGCCGCCTGGCGGAAGACGGTGGCGAAGGTGTTCTCGATTTTGTCCGCGTACAGCGCCAGCTTGTTCTTGAGATCGGCCTTGCCGACCAAGTCCTCGAACACGAGCATCTCGCCGAACGTGGACGCCAGCTCGGCCAAGGGCAATGTGCCCATGAAATTGAAGAAGGTTTGCTCGCGGCTGAGCGAGGCGTGAACGCCGTGCCCAAGCTCGTGGGCGAGTGTCGATACGCTGACAGGCTTGTCCAGNTAGTTCACGAAAACGAAGGGGTGGGTGTCGGGCGTGACGTAGGCCGCAAAAGCCCCCGCCTGTTTGCCGGGCCGTGGCTCGGCGTCGATCCACCTGCGCTCGACGAACTCCCGGGCCCTTGCGCCCATCTCTTCGCTGAAGCGGGTGAAGGCCTGAAGCACGATTGCCGTGCCCTCTTCNTAAGGGATCTTTTCGTCCGCCTCGAACAAGGGCGCATAGCGGTCGATGTGCGTGAGCTCCGGCAAGCCCAAGATCTGTTTCTTGACGTTGTAGAAGCGGGACACGAGGCCGTAGTTCTGGCGGCAGAGGTCGATGACCAGGTCCACAGTTTCCTTGTCTAGCTCGTTGGCCAGGTGCCGCGCCTGCTCGGGGTACTCCATCCTCCGAAGCCGGTCCTCAGTTTTCTTGTCCAGAATGAGGTTGTTGTANGTGAAGCAGAGCACGCGTTGCAGTTCGGCAAGTCCTTCGCTAATCGCGTCGGCGGCTGCCTGCCGAACCTTGCGATTCGAAACCCGGAGCATGTCGAGGGCCTCCTGAAGGATTAAATTGCTCGACTTTCCGGTCTCTGGATCGGCGTAACGGAACGGGTGGTTCGAGGTGACCTCCTCAAAAAGACGCATCCACGCTCGGCTGCCGGTGTTCGCAGTCTCCTCGAGGATAACTTCTTCGGGCTCGGATAGCCGGTAAGGGCTGAAGGACCGAGCAACCTGCACGTGGTGCCGGTACGGCTCGAGCCGCGGGTCTTGGAGCAGCTTGCTGATTGCCGCCTCGTCAGCCCGCTGCAGCTCCAGCTCGTAGAACATGACGGCGACGTTGATCTCGGTCAGCTTTTCCATCTGCTTCTGCAGGAACGCGCCAACCTCGTGGCTCGATGTGTCGCACGCGTGCAGAAGATGTGCGTAGTTGACCGGCTTGGATGCCTCTTGGTAGATGGACTCGATTTCTTGGAGGGACGAGAGCAGTGTCGCGGCGTCCAAATCGGGGGAGGCGATCTTGTTTCGGTATTGGTCGGAGAAGCGGCCTGCCCGATCCCGGCAGCGGTCCCAGGTCTCGTCGATTTTGGGGTCGTCGATCCCGCTGAACAGAGCGGACAGGTCCCACCTGGCACCTGTTTTGCCAATTGGCATTGCATTTGTCATGCCTCCATTATGAAGATTCTAAGCTTCACAAACAAGTGGCGATAGGGTATCGTTGCCAAGTGCGATACCTGCTGACCCTGCTTGCCGTTGCTTCGCTTGGCGCCGTGCACGCCGACTATGTGGTCAGGGTTCCCAATGCCCGCAAGGTGCTTTACAACGAGTACAAGGCGGACTGCATGTGGGAGGCAGGCACCAAGACCAACGTCCGAACGTGGTTGGCATATGGCCTGACTCCTGAGATCGAGTTCACCTTGACCGGCGAGACGATCTCCCCGCGGGACACGATCTGCTCGGTTGACCTTGGGTATTCGATCGCTTACCCGTTCGTCAACAAGTTCCCAGGGCTTTGCGTCGGCGTGATCGACGCCTTGAACAGCTCGGAGGACGGCCGCCACTTCTACTTGGCGACGAGTTACGACATCGGAATGATCGGCCAGTACAATCGCGACACACCCATGACGGTGGCCCTCGGCGCCTTCTTCGGCTCAATGAACGGCCCTTTTGTCGGGGTTGTCATCCCTTACACCGAATGCTTCCGGATGCTGGCTGAACACGACACGAAGCGTTTGACGGCGGGGTTCGAGTTCAAACCGGTGAGGGGGGCTTCTCTTCGCTGGATGTTCCAGGACGGTTCGGTGCTGTGGTCGGCTGGCTTTTCGGGGCGCTTTTGAGCGTCCAGCCGTATTGGCCCGCCANCTCGATGATTTGCCGCTCCCATTCGGCCACGAGCGCCTCCCGGGCTTCTTTGTCGTTAGCGGTTTTGGCCGCAATGTCTTCATAGGTGAAGGGCTCGCCGAACACAACCCGAACGAACCCCCGCTTCCATCGGCTTCCCTTCGGCATTTTGGTGTGGGTGCCCACAAGGGCGACCGGCACGATTTTGGCTCCGGAACGCTTGGCGATCATCACGATGCCGCGGTTGACGAAGCCAAGCTGGCGGGTGTCGCCGCGGGTGCCCTCCGGGAACATGAGCACNGCCTCTCCTCTCTCGAGGCTGGCCAAAGTCCAGCGGATGGCTTCGGTGTCGCCGGCGCCGCGCCGCACCGGGAACGCTCGGCATGCCCTAAGAATGCAACCGAAAAAGGGGTTGTGGAAAAGCTCTTCTTTGGCCATGAAGCGCAGGCGCCGTGGGCATGTCAGCGCGACGGCAGGCGGATCGAGGTGGCTGACATGGTTCGGGGCGATGATGACCGGCCCGCGCCTAGGCACGTTCTGTCGCCCATACCCTTTGATTCCGCCCGTCGGCCAATAGGCCAACCACCGGACCAAGATCACGACGGCGTCATAGAACAAGTCAGACCAGAACTTCTTCACGTGAAGACAGTATATCAGGGCGAAAACCGGTAACCTTGAGAAATGCAAGAGCGTGCCGCTCCCTGGTGGAGGTCATTGAACCGATACCAGTGGATCGTCCTGATCATCGCCTGGCTCGGGTGGGTGTTCGACGTTTTCGACACATCGCTCTTCTTTCTGGCCAAGCAATCGATCATCATGGAGTTTGTCGGGCCTCGGGCCTACGACAAGGGTGGCCCCGGGCCGCGCTACGAGGCTTGGGTCCTGGCCGCTTTCACGCTCGGCTGGGCGGTCGGGGGTTTTTTGTTCGGAGTGCTTGCCGATCGGTGGGGGCGCGCCAAAACGATGATCCTCACCATCCTTGTCTACTGTGGCTTCACCTTGGCCACGCTGTGGTGCCGAAACCTTGTGGAGCTGGCGGTTGTGCGTTTTTTTACCGGTCTGGGCATCGGGGGCGAGTGGGCCGCGGGAACGGCTCTGGTCGCCGAGGTGGTGCCGAATCGAGTTCGAAGCGCCGCTGCGGGCGTCCTTCAAACGGCCGCCGCCTTGGGGCCGGTCTTGGCCGCCCTCGCCAACCTGGCCCTGGCGGCTTGCAACTGGAGGTGGCTGTTCGTTGTCGGCGTGCTTCCCGCGGCCCTGACTGTTTGGATTCGGCTGGGCGTAAAAGAGCCGGAACGGTGGAGGAGGTCTCGAGAAGACAGAAGGTCGACCATCGACGTTCTGCGCGACTTCCGCCGGGAGCCGAAGTGGCTGGCTTACCTTGCGGTGGCGTTCGTCGTGGCGGTGGTGGGCATCATGGGCGCGGGAAACATCAGCTTTTGGTTGCCCAACCTCGTGAAGGAGGTAAGCCAGGGGTTTTCGCCCAGCGACGTCCGAGCCCGCCAAAGCTTTGCCCAAATGATCATGCACATCGGCACAATCCTCGGCGTGGTCACCTTTCCCATGCTATGCGAGCGTTTCGGCCGCAAAAAATCGTTCATCGCCTTCTTTTGCCTGTGCCCCTTTGTGGTCGGGGGTGTGACCTTTCTGCTCTTCAAGGGCCTGATCAATTACGAGGGAATAGTGCTTTTGGCGCCGGCGATGGCGTTCTTTGCCTTGGGTCTCACTTCCGGGTACCCGCTCTACCTGCCGGAGCTCTTTCCAACCCGCCTTCGGGCGACCGGCATGGGACTCGCGTACAACACCGGGCGCTTGCTCCAAATTCCTTGGCCGATCATCACCGCCTCGATCATCACCGCGTTTGGAGGCGTCGCTGTCGGCGTCGGGTTGACCGCCTTGGTTTATTTCGTCGGGGCTTTTGCGATGCTCTTCGCTCCAGAGACGAAGGGCAAGCCCCTGCCGGACTAGGTTGAACTGGGCGGATGATTCGTCCTTACCACCGACAGGCCATAGAGGTCCTTGCCGAGCATTTCAAAGCCGATCCCGACGTCTTCGCTTTAGTGCTAGGTAGATCGCTAGGGCCTGGGTTTTCAAGCGACGATTTCGATGTGGACTTCATGCTCGTTGTGACCGTCGAGCCGTTTGAAAAGGCCAAGCAGTCCTGGGGAGTTCCACCATTTCAGCACTGATTTCAACCCCGATCCTGGCGGCTACTCCGACGGGAAGCTAAAAGTCGTAGTCTTGGATGTTTTCCTTGGTGAAGACGAGGATCTGGCCGAGCATCACGTTGTCCCCAACCACCTTTCTTTCGCTCAGGCGTCCCGCCTGGATCGACGTCGCCCCTGGTTTGAGCCCGCCCTTGGCCAACGCCCGGGCGGCATGCACCGTCAGGTAACCGAGGTCCTTCGTGTTCCAGAGAACAACCGACTTCACCGTGCCGTCCTCGACGTACTTGCGCATGTCGTTTGGGGTGGAGAGACCCGTGACCATCACCTTGCCCGACATGCCGGCCTGCTTGACTGCCTCGGCCGCTCCGGGGAACGCCACCGAGCTGATGGCGAAGATGCCCCGAAGGTTCGGGTAGGCCTTCATCAGGTCCTGGGTAACCGACATGGCCAGCCTCTGCTCCTCGTTTGAAGGCTTGACAGCCACCAGCTTCAGGCCGGGATACTAGGGAAGGCGCTCCTTAATGAACTTGATCCACTCGTTCTGGTTGGCCGCCGTCAGGGTGGCGGTGACGATCGCCACCTCTCCGGATGCCTTCTCGCCGCCCAAGTCCTTCGCCATAGCGTCCACCAAGGCGTAGCCGATCTCTTGCGGGGTGGCTTGGTTGACCAGGAACTCCCGGGCGTCTTTGGCGGCGTCGGCGTCCCAGGTGATGACCTTTACGCCCGCCGCGCGCGCCTTCTTCATGGATTCGCCCACAACGGCCGGGTCGTTGGGGGATACGGCGATCACGTCGGCCTTCTTCAGAGTCCACTGGTCGATCATGCGCGCGGCGGCTTCCGGGCTGCCGTCGGTGGGTCCGTCGTAAACCAGCTCCACGTCGCCCAGTTCGTCCGCCGCCGACTGAGCGCCCTCGGCGCAACTGGTGAAATAGGTGATGCCCTTCTTTTTGGGCAGCAAATAAACCGTGATCTTGCCGCCATTCTCCTGCGGCTTTACCGTCGCGGCCTTTTCGCTGGAGCAGCCTGCCAGCAGAGCGCCCGCGAAAGCAAACAGGGTTGCGAGGGTGACAAACCGGTTCATGGACAAATCCTCCGTACAGGGCGATTATGGCCGATCCATTGCAGTTTCATGCTTTCGCTGCCGGTTAAAATACGGGCATGCGCAATCGGTTTGGTTCGTTGCTGGTCGCTTTTTTCGCTTCGCTCGCCTTGGGTTCAGAGTCCTCGGGGTTGACCCAGGACGAGTTGGGGGCCGTCAAGCGCGCGCTCTCGCTCTGGAACCTTGACTTGCCGGACCTTGGCTACAACAAACCCGCCAAGGTTGACCCCTACCGCCTCGAAATCGTCGACCGGGCGCTCGGCGCACCGCTTGAGGCGCTTGGCGTTCTGACGAGCTGGCAGGACGCGACCCGAAAATCGACGGGGCATTCCGCTCTCGTCCGCCACGCCTGGGCGCAGGTCGTCGCTTTCCCTGAGACGAAAAAAGCGACCGTCCAATTGCCCTCGGCTGAGCTTGAAAAGCTGCCGGAGCCGTTGCGCGCACCGATACGGATCGCCGCCGAGGGAACAGCGGCGGCAAATGCGGCGATCCGGGAGGCTTTTGCCGGCCTTTCCGAGAGCGAAAAGGCCGACCTGATGCGGTCGTTGCCCGAGTTCACCGAGTTGCCAGGTGTCACCCTCCCGATGTCCGCGAACGGCACGAAACTGGCGCGCAGTGCAACGCTCAAGCTGATCGACAAGGTGGAAGTGGCACGGATTCGGTCGGCTGCCAACGTGGCTTGCGCCGCATGGGAGCGCGGGGCCGCCTTCTTGCGCTCGGTGAACATCACGATCCCGAAGCCGATCTACCTGAACCTCGACGGTGTCAAGGTTGTTGTCGGCTCGACCGGCGACGACCGGCACGTGTGCAAACCCAACGAGCTGATCGTCGACCTGAAGGGCAACGACTCGTACAACGGCAGACCCGGCACGGGGATCTTCGGTGTGGGCGCCCTGATCGACATGGCCGGGGCTGACCGCTTCAACCTGGACGACGCAAGCGCGGGCGCGGGCATCGCCGGCGTGGGCGCGGTGCTCGACTTCGGGGGAAACGAGCGCGTTTACGGCAAGAGTCTTTGCCTCGGCGCGGGGCTGCTCGGAACGGGGGTCTTTTTCAAAGAAGGCGGCCATGACGAATACCGTGCCACAGCTTTTGCCCAGGGTGCGGGCGAGTTCGGCGTCGGCTTGCTGGTGGACTCGAAGGGCAACGAGCGTTACGATGCCGGCTATTCGGCCCAAGGGTATGCCTCGCTCAAGGGCTTTGGGTGGCTGGTCGATCGGTCCGGCAACGACGTGTACACCATCGGGGGGCTCGTGTCCGGCGCCCCGCTCGCCCCGAATTCGTGGCACTGCTTCGGTCAAGGGGCGGCCTCAGGCTACCGTCTGGACTCCGGGGGACAGGGTGCTGGAGCGGGCATTCTCAGTGACCTTGCTGGGGACGACCTTTACAAAGGGGGAATGTATTGTCAAGGGGCCAGTTACTGGTATGCGCTCGGCGCCCTGATCGATGGCTCCGGGCATGACTCCTACGTCGCCGACTACTACGCCCAGACGGCGGCCATGCACCTGACGGCCGCCTACCTGATCGATCTCATGGGCGACGACGTTTACACCGTGCGCACGGGGGCCATGCACGCCATCGGCCACGACTACGGCGTCGCCGTCATGCTCGACCGGGAGGGCGACGACGTGTACGCCGGAAAAGACAGCCGCCCCGGCCAAGCCGTCGCCAACGGCGTGTCCTTGTTCATCGACTCAAAGGGAAGCGACCGCTACGTGGGCCCGGTCGGTTATGGGCGCGCCGACCGCGGGTCGGGCTCGGTGGCCGTTTTCGTTGACTTAGCTGGCGCGGACGTTTACGCGTCCGGCCTCAAGGACGGCGAGGTCGCGCTGAACGGCTCGTGGGGCGTGGCAATGGACCTCGCCGGCCCGTCCGAACCGGCCGGCGCTGCCGCCCCAACACGCCCGAGGCCCAAGCCGGGAACGGCCCCCATGCCGTCCGAGGCCGAAATAGAGAGAATCTATGCCCAAGCTGTACGGTGGGGCGTGGGTTCGATCCAGCAAGAGCTTCAGGAAAACGTGGACAAGCTGGTCGCGATTGGCAAGCCGGCCTTCGAGTGGATGCTCAAGAACAAATTGGCTTCGGCCGATCGGCTTGCCATGCGCGCCTTCGAGGCGGTGGCCTCCTCCTTGGGCACTGAGGGACACGGCCTGATAGTCGCCTACCTGAAAAGCTTCGACGAAGAAGCGGCCGCCAACGCCTTGGCGCTTTGCGCGTCTCAGAAGATCAAGGAGGCCGAGCCTTTCTTGAAGGAGGCCATGCTTCGGCCCAGGCTGCAAGGACTGGCCATCCGAGCGGCTGGAGCCATCCAAGCCGTGAGCCTCGTCCCCGAACTGACCGGCTTCGCCATGGGGCCGGACAAAGCGCGGAGCCTTAACGCGGTGCTCGCCTTGGACGCCATCGGGTCTGAAGATTCGGCGCACACCTTTGTGGCGCTTTGCACCTCGCCGGAATTGCCGATTCGCAAAGCGGCCATCAAGGCCCTGGCCAAGTGGCCGGAGCGGGCGCTTGCCGCCGCCAAGATCTTGCTTACACGAGATAGCCGCGTCCTGAGGGTCGGCATCGAGATTCTCGGCGAAATCGGCACGCCCGAGGCCGAGGACCTGCTGATCAAGCAATTCTCCTCTGAGAAGCCGGAGGTGCGTGTCGAGGCGATCCGGGCCGCCGCGCTCAAGAACCCGTCGAGGTTCTTGAATGCCATAGAGCCCCTGGCGAATGACCCGAACGAGGACGTCCGGGCCATGGCCCGGTGGGCTCTAAGCCGCAAGCCGTGACGCGGGCAGCCCGAAGGCGGTCTAAAAGGCCGAACCCGGGCGCACGCCGAGCTTTCTCAAGATCAGCACGAGCGGGCAGAAGCCCGTCAATGACGCTTGGAACAGGTTGAGCCCGACAAAACCGGTCAGCCACAGCCAATTCAGATTCACGGTGACGGCGAGAATCAGGCTTAACACGGTCATGGCGCCTGCGAAAGCCATAACGATTCGATCGATGCTCATGCCATCTGAGAGGCCGCCAGGCAAGGCAAGGTTGCGCCGCCGTGGGACTATGGTCTGAGCGATGGCGGTGTGCAAATCGCCAGGCCGAGCGAGTAATCTTTATGGGAGCCCACTTGGTCTGCCGTCCAAGCCATGATGGCGCGCAGAGCCTCCGGACCACACCCCCTGAAAACGGAACATGGTTCCTTTTCTGCAAGAGAGGCTATTCAGTGAGTTCATTCGCCCATCACGCAGCACCCAAAATCGCCCCTGCGCTCGATCCGAGCTTTCGTCCGGCCGCCCTTTTCAACCGAGCTTTCCGCGCCAAAGCCTGCGAAGCCGGCGCCGTTCCGCTGGTCATCGGCCTTGAGCGGGTTGACGGCACCGCGTCGCGCTACGAGACGGTCTTGATGCCGGAGGGCCGCCCGGAATCCGCCGACAGCCTTTTGTACGCGGAGAGGCTGGTCAAGTTTCTCCTGTGGCAGAAGGGCGGCTTCCGCGTGTTCGTGGGTGGGCCGACGGCGGTCGGCGAATTCATCCGTGAAGCGTACTCGGCCGATGGCAAACGCGCCTTCGATTATGCTTTCATGGGCGAGACCATCTCCGAGCGGCCTTTCGAAGTCGTGGTCTGCCGTCCGGAGGAAGTTCCGCCCGCCAAAGAGACGTCCAAGCCCATCGGGCGCCATCTCGACGGTTGCCGCATCGGATTCGACCTGGGAGCCAGCGACCGCAAAGTGGCCGCGTCGGTTGACGGCGAGAGCGTGTTCAGCGAGGAGGTCGTGTGGGATCCGCGCGGCGCCAGCGATCCGAGCTATCACTATAACGAGATCATGGACGGTCTGAAGCGCGCCGCGCAGTACCTGCCTCGAGTCGACGCCATCGGCGGCTCGTCCGCAGGCGTGATCGTCAACAACCGGCCCATGGTTGCTTCGCTGTTCCGAGGGGTGCCCAAGGACTTGTTCGACGCGAAGATCAAGCCTCTGTTTCTGGATATCGGCAAGGCGTGGGGCGTGCCCATCGAGGTGGCCAACGACGGCGACGTCACGGCGCTGGCAGGGGCGATGTCCTTGAAGGCCAACGCCGTTCTCGGCGTGGCGATGGGCTCCAGCGAGGCCGTCGGATACGTCAACGCTGAGGGCAACATCACGGGCTGGCTGAACGAACTGGCGTTCGCTCCGATCGACTATGCCGAAAACGCCCCCGCCGACGAGTGGTCGGGCGATATCGGTTGCGGCGTGCAATACCTGACCCAGCAGGCGGTGTTCCGGCTGGCGAAGACGGTCGGAATTCCCATCGACGAAACGAAATCGCTAGCCGAACGGCTCAAGACCGTGCAGCGTCTCCTTGAGATGGGCGACGATCGCGCCGTCAAGATCTGGGAGACGATCGGCACCTACATGGGCTACGCGATCGCCCATTACGCCGACTTCTACGAGATTCGACACATGCTGATACTCGGTCGGGTGACCTCGGGAAGGGGTGGCGAAATCATTGATTCCATGGCCAAGAAGGTGTTGCAAGCCGAGTTCCCCAACCTGGCCGCCAAAATCGAAATCCATTTGCCGGACGAGGCCACGCGCCGCGTCGGGCAGGCCATCGCGGCGGCCAGCCTGCCCTCTATCGAACGCAAGTAAGGAGACGAACATGCAATTGAAAATGCCCAACGGCGTGATCCACGCTCTCGATTCGGAAACCGTCGAGGAGGCTCTCGAGCGAACCACGCACCTGGCCATTGCCGCCCATCAGGACGACATCGAAATCATGGCCTACGACGGCATTCTCAAATGCTTCGGCAACCACGAACAGTGGTTCACGGGCATCGTGGTGACCAACGGCGCCGGCAGCCCCCGCGACGGCTTGTACGCCGATTACACCGACGAGGACATGCAGGAGATCCGCCGCGTCGAGCAGATGAAGGCCGCCTACGTGGGCGAGTACTCGGCCCAAGGCCTGCTCGATTACCCCAGCTCGGCGGTGAAAGACCCCTCGAACCGGGACGTTGTGGAGGACTTGAAACGGATTCTGGAGATGGCCAAGCCCCAGGTCGTCTACACCCATAACCTGGCCGACAAGCACGACACGCACGTCGGCGTCGCGCTTAAGGTCATCGCCGCCCTTCGCGAGCTGCCGGAGGGCGCACGCCCAGCGGAGTTTTACGGTTGCGAAGTGTGGCGCGACCTCGACTGGATGACCGAGGAAGACAAGGTCGGCTTCGATGTCTCCGGCCATCCGAACATCGCCGCCGCCCTGTTGGGCGTGTTCGATTCGCAGATTTGCGGGGGCAAGCGGTACGACTTGGCGACGATCGGCAGGCGCTCGGCCCACGCGACCTACCACGCTTCGCACGGAACCGACCAAACGACCCAGCTGACCTTTGCGATGAACTTGATGCCACTTCTAAAGGACCCGAACCTCCACCCGGCGGACTATGTGCAAGGATACATCGATCGCTTCGCTGAAGAGGTTCGCAAGCGGGTTTCGAAGATGTCTTAGCGGCGTGAGTCTCGGCGGTCTGTCGACCGGCCTTTTGGGGGCTGCCGGCATCGGCGGTCTGTCCATAATCGTCATAAAGTAACGTAAGGTCGCGCCTGCCAACGCGCATACCCAAAGAGGTTATGAAGAAACGCCCGATCGCGGAAAAGGTCGCCGAAAAACTGGCCAGGCTGCCCGCAAAAGCCGGTTGCTACATCTATCGCGACGAGAACGGCGACGTTCTCTACGTGGGCAAGGCCAAGTCGCTGAAAAGCCGGGTGCGCAGCTACTTTCAGCCGTCGACGCGGCACAGCTTGCCCATCGCCCGCATGGTTGGCAAGATCCGCGACATCGAGTGGATGGTGGTCGACAGCGAGCTAGAGGCGCTGGTCCTCGAGTGCAACCTGATTAAGACGCACCGGCCGCCCTACAACGTTCGTTTGCGCGACGACAAGAGCTACCCGTTCATCGTGGTCACCAACGAAAAGTTTCCCCGGGTTTTGTTCACCCGCAGGGTGCGCAAAGACGGCGGCCGCTATTACGGACCTTACACGAACGCCCTGGCCGTCCGCGAAACGTTGCAGACGTTGCACCACACGTTCCCGCTGATTCCATGCGGCAAGTCGTGGACCGGCAACCGCCTTCAGAGGCCGTGCCTCTATTACCACCTGAAGCAGTGCCTCGCCCCGTGCGCGGGCCTGGCGGACCCGGAAGAGTACGCCAAGATCGTCGCTCAAGTCGAGACCTTCCTTTCGGGCAAGCCCGAACAGCTGATCGCCGCCTTGCGCGAGGAGATGGACAAGGCCGCCGAACAGCTCGAGTTTGAAAAGGCCGCCGCTTTGAGGGACCAAATCAACGCCCTGGCCCACACCCAGGACAAGCAGAAGGTTCTCTCGGCGGATGGCGAGGACCAGGACGTGATCGCCGTTGTCAAGGACGAGCGCGGGGCGGCTATCCAGATGCTCTACGTGCGCGGCGGCAAGCTGATCGGCCAGCGCCAATTCCTTTTGGACAGCGCCTCGGACTCGGCGCCCTCGGAGGCCATTCAGGAGTTCGTCAAGCAGTACTACGCCGACTCGCCGGAGGTGCCGCGCGAGATCCTTCTTCCCGTCGAAATCGAAGAGCGCAAGATTGTTCAGCAGTGGCTTCGCCATAAAAAGGGCTCGTCGGTGACCGTCGAGGTGCCTCAGGCCGGGGAGAAAATGAGGCTGGTCGATCTGGCGGCGGCCAACGCGGAGCAAGCCTTGGCGACCTTTGCCCTGGAGATGGAACGCAAGGAGGAGTTCGCTTCGCTGGCCATGGCGGAGTTGCAAGAGGCCCTCGACTTGGTGAACATGCCCTGCCGAATCGAGGGCTACGACATCTCGAACATCCAGGGCACGGCCCCTGTGGGCTCGATGGTGGTCGTTGAAAACGCCGAGCCCGCCAAGGGCGAGTACCGCCGTTTCAAGATCCGGTATCACCCTGAGAGCCCCGACGACTTCGCCATGATGAACGAGGTGCTGACGCGAAGGTTGAAGGCGCTCGTCGAGGGCGACGAGCGGTTCAGCAAGGCCCCCGATTTGATTATGATCGACGGCGGTAAAGGTCAGCTCCGAGCGGCGCTTGCCGCCCGCGACGCCTTGGGCCTGTCCATTCCCATGGTGGGACTGGCAAAAAAGGCCGAAATCATCTACGTTCCGGAGCTAAGGGAGGCCGAACCGAACGGATACGAAGCCGATGACGGCTGGATCGAGGACGCCGAACCTTTCGGGGGTCGTCCGGCCGTGTCCCGGGCATCTGGCCCTGCCTACTTCTACCGGACCGTCGAACTGCCTCTGAACTCTCCCGGACTGGTCCTGCTCCGCCGCCTTCGCGACGAGGCCCACCGTTTCGCCATCACGTTCCATCGCAAGCTGCGCGACAAGCGGATGGTCGGCTCGACCCTCGAGGAGATCCCAGGCATCGGACCCAGACGCAAGCGATTGCTTCTGCGGACTTTTGGCAGCACGGAAGGCATCCGCCGGGCGTCCGTCGACGAAATATCGGCCGTGCCGACGATGACGAGGCGCCTAGCCGAACAGGTGAAGGAGTACCTGTCGGCCTCTTGAAGGTCCGCCGCGAGGCCTGCCAAGCTTGCTAGAGGCTTCGTCCAACGGCTCGGGCCACCGCCGCCACTTGGGGCGTGAACGACGCGAACTGCTCCAAAGTCACGCTCTGAGCGCCATCCTTGACGGCGTGGTCCGGGTTCGGGTGGACTTCCACCATGATGCCGTCTGCTCCGGCAGCGACAGCAGCCAGGCACATGGGGCCGACCAATTCGCGGCGCCCCGTCCCGTGGCTGGGGTCGATGACCACCGGCAAGTGGGTCAGGCCGCGCAAAACCGGCACGGCAGCCAGGTCAAGGGTGTTACGTGTGTAGGTTTCAAAAGTCCGGATGCCTCGCTCGCAAAGGATGATGTTCGGATTGCCGTGCGTGGCGATGTATTCGGCGGCGAGGAGCCACTCCTCGTACTTGGCGCTCATGCCGCGCTTCAGCATCACCGGCACTTTCGCCTGGCCCACCTCGCGCAACAGGTCGTAGTTCTGCATGTTGCGCGTGCCGATTTGGAGGACGTCGGACTTGGCGGCGACGATCTCGACCTTGCGCACGTCCATCACTTCGGTGACCACGCGCATGTCGAACTGGGACGCCGCGGTCTGAAGGATGTCGAGGCCGGGCTCGCCCAGCCCGTGAAAGCTGTAGGGACTGGTGGACGGTTTGTACGCGCCGCCACGAAGGAACCGGGCGCCGGCCCGCGACACGGCCTCGGCGGTCTTCATGACCTGCTCCTCCGATTCCACCGTGCAAGGGCCCGCCATCACAGCCACCGCGGTTCCGCCGATTTTAATCCCGCGAACGTCGATGACGGTGCGCTCAGGTTTGTATTCCTTAGCGACAAACTTATACGGTCGGCTGACGAAGATGACTTCCTCGACCCAGTCGTACGCCCTCAGCTGTTCGGCGGCCTCCGTCTTGTCGAGGTTTGGAGCCCCGACCGCGCCGATGATTGTGCGCTCGACTCCCTCCGACTTGTGGATGATGTAGCCGAGCCCCTCTAGGTGATCCGTAATCGTCTTCACCTGGTCCGGGCTGCTGCCTGCTTTCATGATGATGATCATTTTTCAAGAACCTCTTTCAAGCAATCCAACAGAAAAGAGTTTTCCTCGTGCGTGCCGATGGAAATGCGGATGCAGTTCGGTTGGCCCATTTCGTCCGTCGCTCGGACGATCACGCCCATCTTGAGCAGCTGCTGAAAGACGGGTTTGCCTGGCCTGTCGAGCTGAACGAAGACAAAATTGGCGCTGGTCGGCACCGGCTTCATGCCCCAATCGGCCAGAGCCCGGCTGATCCGTTCGGCCTCCGCTCGGTTGTTTTCGACCGTTTTGGCTACGTGCTCTTTGTCGCCTAAAGCGGCCTCGGCCGCCGCTTGGGCCAACGAGTTTACATCGAACGGCTCCCGGGCACGGTTGACGGCGTCCACGACGACCTCAGGCGCGAAGCCGTAGCCGATTCGAATTCCCGCCAGCCCGTACGCCTTGCTGAAGGTTCTCAGGCCGATGACGTTCCTGCCGGCCTTCACGTAATCCAGGCTTTTGGGATACTCCGGATTTGAGCAGGCGAACTCGTAGTAGGCCTCGTCCAAAACCACCGCCACGTGGCCAGGCAGGTCGTTCAGAAAGGCTTCGAAGTCGGTTTTCGTGACGATCGTGCCCGTGGGGTTGTTGGGGTTGCACACGAACACTATTTTGGTGTCCGTGGTCACGGCGCCCCGCATCGCGGCCAGATCGTGGGTGAACGTGCCGTCCAGCGGAACCTTGACCAGACGGCACGGCGCCAGGTTGGCGGCGGCGTCGTAACGAACAAACGATGGGTCGCCGATCACCACCTCGTCGGTCGGCTTGTCGAGCAGCACAAGTCCGAGAAGGTGAATCAACTCGTCGCTGCCGTTGCCTACCAGCAAGTGCGACGTCGGAACGTCGAACTTTTTCGAGAGGGCCTGCCGGAGCGAATAAGCCGCCCCGTCAGGATAGAGGTGCATTTCCAGCGCGGCCTTGCGGACCGCTTCGACCGCTTTGGGCGACGGCCCGAACGGGTTTTCGTTGCTGGCCAGCTTCACCACGCGGTCCAAACCGAGTTCGCGCTTGACCTCGCTGATCGGCTTGCCTGGCTGATACGGCTCCATCAGCTTGACGTTCGGACGGATGGAAATCGTCATAACACTTTATTGTGACGCATCTCGGTTGGGTACGCTCGCGCCATGATCGGAGGTCTCATTGTGGCAGCGTCGCTTTTGGCTTCCAAGCCGCTTGTTTTGCACGTCCACCCAAACGGCAACGACGCGTTTTCGGGCCGCACGGCGTTGGTCCGCGCAACCCGAGGCGACGGCCCGGTAGCCTCGCTGGATCGCGCCCTCAAGCTCGCATGGGCGACGAGAAAAGACGGCGCGACCGAGCCAATCGAGGTCCGACTGGCCCCAGGCAGATACTTCACGCCCAAATCCTGCGAGGTTTTCGACATGGCCGACCTGATCATCTCAGGAAACAAGGCGCGGATCGTCGGCGGGGTTCTGCTCCAGAACTGGACCGCGACCGAAAACGGCGTGCTGTGGGCGCACCTGCCCTCTCCGCTCGTTCCCGTTTCGCTGTTCGGTCCGAATGGCCGCATCCGGCGCGCCCGCGTTCCCGAGGAGGGTTGGCTGACGATAGCCGACTCGCTGGAGCCGTCGCCAGAGTTCAAGGGAAAAGGCTGGGACCGCTTCAAGTTCAACCCAGGAGTTCTGAACCCCGCATGGTCGAATTGGAACGGCATCGAAATCACGACGATTCACGTTTGGGGCATGTCGCGCCTCAGAGTCAAATCAATCGACCCTGTCGCCAACGTCCTAACCCTGACCGCTTCGACCGGCTTCGATTCGTTTTGGACGTCGTTTCAAAAGGGAGGGCGCTACGCGGCGGAGAACGTCCTCGAAGCGCTCAAGCCTGGGCGGTTCTACGCCGACGCCTTGCGAAAGCGGGTCGGCTATCGTCCAAGGCCCGGCGAGAAAGAGGCCGAACTGGAGATCGTCTGCCCAACCACTGAACGACTGCTCGTTCTGAAGAACTGCAAAAATGTCACCCTGCAAGGGCTCATTTTCGAGAACGCCGGCTACGAGACGCCAGGGGCCGGGCGTAACTTTCCTCAGGCCGAGGCCGACTTGCCGGCCGTGATCGAGGCAATTGGCTGCGACGGACTGACTGTTCGCAACTGCACGGTGAGGCAGTGCGACGTGTACGGCATCACTTTGGGCGTCGGCACCCGCAACAGCACGGTTGAGCGTTGCACGCTGGCCGACCTTGGCGCCGGGGGAATCAGGATAGGCGGACTGGCCTACGAGGCCGACGAGAACAAGGTCGCCGGGCGCAACACGGTGCGCAACTGCCTGCTTCAGCGGCTTGGGCGGGTGCACCCGGCGGCAGTCGCCGTGCTTATCGGCCACTCGCCTTACAACACGGTGGAGCACAACGACATCGACGACCTTTACTACACGGGCATTTCCGTCGGCTGGTCGTGGGGTTACGGACCGAGCAACGCCCACCACAATCGGATTGCCTTCAACCACATCCGAAACCTTGGCCAAGGACTCCTTAGCGATATGGGCGGCGTGTACCACCTGGGCGTGGCGCCCGGCACCGTTATCGAGAACAACCTGATCCACGACGTCAAAAGCCACAGCTACGGGGGGTGGGGCCTGTACACCGACGAGGGCAGTTCGCACGTGATGATGCGGAACAACGTGGTGTTTCGCACGAAGAGCGCGGGTTTCCATCAGCATTACGGCAAGGAAAACGTCATTCGGAACAACGTTTTTGCCTACGGAGGCGAAGCCCAGCTCATGCGCACGCGCGAGGAGGAGCACTTTTCGTTCCGGTTCGAAAACAACATCGTGCTATGGTCCGGCGCTCCGTTGTTAGGCATGAACTGGTCGAACGGGCGGTATGCAATGGACCGGAACCTCTATTGGCGTACAGACAGTCTGCCGGTTGATTTTATGGGCTTGAGCCTGGCGGATTGGCAGGCCAAGGGCCACGACGTGCATTCGCTGATCGCCGACCCGTTGTTCGTCAATCCTTCCAAGGGTGACTTTCGCCTGAAGCCGGGGTCTCCCGCTCTAAAACTGGGCTTCCAGCCAATCGATGTGTCCAAAACCGGTCGTTTGCCGAATCGTTCCTAAATCAGGCGCAAGTATGCACGGAAGGCAAGTCCTTCCCTTGCGGAGCAGGGGGAGGACGCTCAAGGCGCCAGCCTTGGGCAGGAGGGGCTTCATTGTCGGCGCGGACCGACTGGAGTCCATGGGTTCCTAATCGGTTTGGCCCGGGTCCCTTAGGTTTGGCCTATAAAAGGCTTCTTTCCCGGTTCGCGTTTGCTCACCGCCCAACCCCCCGGCCTGGCACCCAAGCTTCCTGCCGGCAAGATGCCGGCGGTCCCAGCTAGCCTGCCCCCTGGACCGGTGTCCATGGAGCAGGCCAACAACACCTGAAGGCATGGTTTTGTCCGAGAAGGCAACCCAATGCAGATCCTGGGGGCATGGTCGCGCAAGTGCCTGGACACCGCTAAGAAAGTTCAAAAAAGGAAACAATAATAAACCCAACCACAGACGCTAAAAATAGCAAAATCAAAAGCCGGGCTAGCGCGCCAAACAGCAAAATGTCAAGGGCATTGGATATCCTGGAAACCAGGAGTTATCCTGAGATGCGACAGTTGCTCAACAAGGCTATAGGTGATCCGCTCCTCGTGCAGTCGTTCTCTGGAGTAAGGACGGTGTTCGGCAAGGGGCCTGAGATTTCAGACGTTCAAGCCAGCTTGGCTGCAAGTTACGGGTTGTGTTATGCGCTGCACGTCCTGCGGCCGGGCAAAGCGACGTTTTTGCTCTCTCGCGATCCAAGGCCGACGGGCGCCGCGATTGCTCGAGCGCTGGTGCGCGGTTTTTTGGAAGGGGCCAAGACGGTCGGTTGCGATCTCGAGATTGTGGACCTCGGGATCATTACGACGCCCCTCGCTGAGACGGCCGTGCGTTCCTTGCAGGCTGAGGGCGGCGTGATGATCACCGCCAGCCACAATCCGCTGGACAACAACGGTTTCAAGTTTTTCACCGGCACTCTGGAGGCCGAAAGGTCAGACTCGGCTCCTCTCGGCGCGTTGCTGTCGGCTCCTTCCATGGGCCAAGTGATTGCCTCGGTTCAGGATTTCGCGCGAGGCGAGTGGCACCCGGAGGCGGTCGGTTTCATTCCTGAGGAGGTTGTCGACCGGGCGTTGGCCTCGGCGCGGGGTGATGCGATTCGCGTTCAAGCCGAGCGCTCCTACCTGGACGTCATCGGCGAGGATTGGAACATCGTTCCGCACTGCCTGAAGCCGTTGACCCTCGGCCCGGCCTTGCTCGACCCGAACGGCGGAGCGGCCTGTGGAATCGATGCCCGCGTTCTGGAGCACTTCGGGGTCAAGGTGATCGAAATTAACGCCGAGCTGGGCTATCCTGAGCACGGCATCGACACCGATGGCATCGACGCGGCTAGCGGTCGACACATGTTGCTTCGAGTGGCGCGCGCGGCGGCCAGGGAACGGGCCCACTTCGGCGTGGCCTTCGACTACGATGCCGACCGGGGAAACCTCGTTCTTCCGGGGCATGACGAGTCGGCGATCATCGCGCCCCAGCAAGTTGCGGCGTTCAACATCGCTTTGTCTCTTGCCCGTCGGCAGATGGCGCCGTCTGGAGCGAAGAATCTGGCGGTCGTATTGAGCGACGCCACCTCGTTGGCCAGCGAGCGGGTTGCGCGGGCCTTCGGCGCCGAGGTGCATTACGTTGAAACCGGCGAGATCAACGTGGTGACCAAGATGAGCCAGCTCCGACGCGCCGGCTACGACGTGCCGGTAGGTGTGGAAGGTGCGAACGGAGGCACGATTTTCGAGACCAGCACCTGCCGGGACGGCCTTCAAGCGGCGCTGTCAGCCGCGCTTGCCGAGTTCCAGCCTGAGGTGTCCAAGGAGTGGATGCGCATTGCACGCAAGGCGTTCGGCCCGCTGGAAGGCGCCGGCAAGACCCCCTTGCACCAGCTTGTCGATTTGGTACCCGTGAACCCCAACGTCATGCTTAAGCTGTCCGCGCCTCCGATGCGCCATGGCGAACTGAAGCAACACGTCGAGAAGACCTTTGTGGACAAGGCTTGGCCGGCGCTTTGCCATCGATTCGAAAGCTACCGCTTCTTGAACTTCGAGAATTTGTCCGTCTCCGAATTCAGAAGTGGCGAGGAGAACGGCGGCTGGCGCGTGGTTATGGATGGGTCCGAACGCCGTGCCTTCGTTTTCCTGAGGGGCTCGAAAACCGAGTCGGGCGTCTGGCGTATGATCGTCGACGCCGATGAGCAAGAGGACTTCGACCTTCTTTTGCCGTTGGCCAAAGCACTGATGCCCTAGACAGTGCCTCCGAGCATGGAGTAACCTAGTCATAGAACAGGCGACCCCCCATCGGCGGTTGGGGTGCGGCCGGGTCGGGATCGACAGCAGGAAAGAAGCCCTGCGGGACTGGATCAACCAAGGTAATTTCAGCCTATGGGGCTTTTGGGTCGAGGTTAGAAAGTGGCCGTCCTAACAAAACCGCGAGTCGCCGCTCTTTCGGTCGCCTCCAATACGGTTCTCGTTTTTCTCAAGGTGATCGTCGGGCTGTCGATCGGATCGATTTCCGTCCTCTCCGAGGCGGCCCATTCCGCAGTGGACCTCGTTGCCGCTCTGATTGCGCTTTACGCCGTCACTCATTCGGACAAGCCGGCCGACAAGCGTCACCCCTTTGGCCATGGCAAGATTGAGAACGTCTCCGGGGTTGTCGAGGCCCTGCTGATTTTTGCCGCCGCCGGAAGGATCGTTTATGAAGCCGTCAAAAAACTCTTGCGCCCCGAGCCGATGGACACCGTCGCCTGGGGCGTTGTCGTGATGGGCGTCTCTTGCGCCGTCAACCTTGTGGTGTCCAGGCTGCTGTTCAAGGTGGGCAGAGAGACCCAATCGATTGCCCTGCAAGCGGACGCCTGGCACTTGAGGACCGACGTGTGGACTTCGTTCGGGGTCATGCTTGCCTTGTCGGTTGTCTCGGTCGGCCAGGCTGCGGCGCCTACACTTTATTTGGGCTGGGTTGACCCGGTTGCGGCCATTATAGTCGCATTGCTGATTGTCAAGGCCGCATGGGAGCTGACGGCGAAGTCGTTCCAAGACCTGATGGACGCCAGCCTGCCTGATGACGAGGTGGCGTCCGTTCGGGCCGTTTTAGAGGAGGCCAAACCTGGCATTGACGGCTATCACGCCCTGCGAACCCGCAAGTCAGGGGCTTCGCGCTTTGTCGAAGTGCACGTTATCGTGAATCCCTCGATGTCCGTAGACGCCTCTCACGCGCTGACCGATCGAATTGCGGACGGCGTGAACCAGAGGATTGGAAAGACTCGCGTCACCGTTCACATCGAGCCGAACGACGGATCGCACCCAATCACCGACGAGCAAGACGACAAAGATTGAACCTTCACGGGTCGATGTCCCAGGCCTGGCGCATGAACTCCCGATGAATTTCGGCGCACGTCATTTCAGGGCACGAGCGGGATGGGTGGAAGACCAGGTGGAGGCGCACCGGTTTTTTGTCCTGGTTCAAGGCCGGTTGCACGTAGTCAATTCCTTCGAGGGGCGCACCTCCGAGCCTGCGGTAGAACTCGAGTCTTCGTGTGCGCAAGGCCCTCTCCTGCTCGGTCCCTGCCAGTTCGGGCCTTTCCACTTCGTAAAGCAGCCCGCCGAAGCGCATGCCCTCCCGTCGCGCCTTCTCTTCGAACCGCGCCCAAATGCAGCGGTAGGCGGTTTCGCCGAGCCCGTGGCCGCGCAACTCAGACAAGACAGCAAGGTACAACAGGAGGCCGACCATCCAGCCGGGACGAAGCTCGATCGCGTCGAGCATCGCAAACCCGACAAATCGGCCGTCTTCAAGGCATTCCAGAAGCTCGAAGTGCGTACTGCCTGCCAAGTGCTCGCAAACCAATTGGGATGGTATCCTCTCGTCCGACGGGAACGCCTCTTCATAAAGAGAGAGGATTCTTCTGACGGCGCCGTCGCCGGGTTCCTCCACTTTTCGCAGTGTCATAAGCCGAGAACCTGTCGGATTTGCGCGGCCGGGTCGCCGAACCGGTCGACAAGGTGCGCCTCGAAACCGGCCGCCCTCGCGCCGTCCACGTTGCCGGGCACGTCGTCAAAGTAAACCACCTCCTTTGCCGAGACTCCAGCCAGCTTGGCGACGGCGAGGAAAACGGCACGGTCAGGTTTGCAGGCCCGGAGCAGGTGAGAGGCGGTTTTGACATGCAGGGCCTGCACCGCAGGGTAAAGATCGCTCGTCATTTTTTGCCAGTGCCACAGTTCGGTGTTCGAAAGGCAGGCTGTTCTCAGGCCCGCGCGATGGATGTCGAGGACCAGCTCCAACGTGCCGGGGTAGGGGTCGTGAAGAAAGCCCAAGTGCGCTTGGAAGGCTGCCTCGCTGGACGGAAGCGCCAAGTAGTCCGCCAAGCGGATCAGGTACTCGCGATCGTCCATCTTCCCGATTTCGTGCAGGTTATACGGCTCGAAATCGTGCACGGGCACGTCAAGGTCGGGACGGCACCGTTCTTTCATGCCCGCCCACGCGAGGCACTCGTTCCAGTTCCTGGCCATTTTCACCAGGACGCCACCCAGGTCGAAGCAAACGAGGCTTATTGGGTTTTGTCTCACGACTAGATGATAGCCGTTTGCGTACAATGGAAGCAGATGGACGGCAATTGGGGCATGCGGGCGGTTTTCAGCGTCTTGCTGGTTTTTGGGAACGCCTTCTTCGTGGCAACGGAGTACGCCTTGGTCGGCGCCCGTCGCAGCAAGGCTGAAATGCTGGCCAAGGCCGGGCACCCAGGGGCCAAGAGGTTGCTTTTTGCTCTCGACAACTTGAGTCAAACCATTGCCGGCATCCAAGTGGCCATCACCATGTTCGGGATTGGCGTCGGAGTGCTTTCCGAACCGTTCATAGGCCAGCTTCTGGGTTCTCTTCTTGGGCCTACGGACCCAAGGGTCAGTCTGTTTCTGTCTTTTTTGATCGCGACCTACGTGCTGGTGGTTGTTGGCGAGTTGATGCCCAAGTATCTGACCCTGATCGACCCCGATAGCGTTGCGCTGGCGGTGGCGGGGCCGCTCTTGCTGTCGGTCGCCGTGCTGAGGCCACTGATATGGCTGGCGTCCAAGTCGGCCAAGGTTTTTCTCAAGCCGTTTGGTATCAACACCGACTCCATGGGCAACGAGAGCTATGAAAAGAGCGAATTGTTGTTCATGATTCGAGCGGGAAAGGATGAAGGCACGATCGACAAGATACAAGCGGAGGTGGTGACTCGGGCGCTGCGGCTGGACGCCTTGACCGCGGACGACATTATGATCCACCGCCTGGACATCAAGTGGATCGACGCCTCGCTGACGCGGGACCAAGTTCTGGAGCGAGTCGCCCAAGTGCCTTACAACCGCTTGCCCGTTTGCCGGGGCGACATCGACGACGTGGTCGGCGTCGTTTACGTTCACGACATCATCAAACACCTGAACGACGAGCCGTTTGATTTGGCTTCGTTGTGCCGTCCGGCGGTCGTAATCCCGGAGAACCTGTCGCTGGACAAGATCGTGGCGCGGATGAGGGAAGACAAGATCCAAATGCTTATCGTATGCGACGAATACGGGGGGACTAGCGGTCTGATCACGCTCGAGGACGTCGTCGAGGAGGTTTTCGGCGAGATTGAAGATCAGCTGGAGCAGGAAAGGCCGCCCATCGAGACCTATCCGAGCGGCCGCATATCCGCGCGTGGCGAAGTGCGGTTGGACGAGTTGGCGAACTACATCGGCGTCGATGTTCAGGAGGGCATGCCAACCGACACACTCGCTGAAATCATCGTCAACGCTCTGGAGCGGGTGCCGAAAATCGGCGACATCGTGGAAACGGAACTCGGCGATTTGCGAGTTGAAAACATGGCGAGGCGCCGCATCACCCGTGTTGCGCTGATTCGAAAGGGTTAGCTGAAGACTGCCGCAAAGCCGTCGGCCGCCAACTTGAACGATGCGGCTGCCGCCAGCCCGATCACCAAGTTTTCGAAGAGACTCTCGGAAAGAACGGCAAGCAGACTTTTCCCGGCAACGGCCCCCAGAGCCATGGTCGGCAACAGCCTAAGGTCCAATGTCAGCGACCTTCCTGTGATCAGCGCTGAGTCGGGTTCGGCGTAGCCAAGGTACAGAAACAGCGGCACTTTGACGGCGTTGAACACAAAGTAAAACCATGCGGAAGTGCCCAGGAATTGATTTCGGTCGATGCGCGCCGCCCCAAATTGCGCCATTTCGTGACCTTATGGGTTCTCTCGATGGTTCTTACGGTGCCGTCAGTGCTATTCGTCCAAGCCTTCCGCCCTCTCGACGCCGGATTTCCCGAGGTCGTCAAAAGGCTCCAAAGGTGACCGTCGGATACGGGTCGCCTATGGTTTATACGCCAGAGCGGCAACAGGTATAATTTTCGATTGTGAGTCAGAAGAAGCTCGTCAAACCGGTCTGGTGGAAGAACACCTTCTTTTGGATTGCGGCGATTCTGGCCGTGGTCGGGTTTTACGGCTTGCCCTTCGTTGGCGGAGAGGAGTCGATCCGCGATCCGGGCCAAGTGCGCGAGGGCGGCTTGTCCCTGCTTTATTTTGTCGGGGCGATTGTCATGTTCGCCAACGGCTACATGAGTCACAAGCAGTGCGTCCAGCATTACAACGAACAAATCGAGGCAAACAAATAACAGTTATGGTTAAATGCAGCTGCGGAAAAGTGATTGAAAAGGTTCCGGACTGGATGCAAACCGTGAAGGTCGAATTCGTTTGCAACAAATGCCCCCAGCGAAAGGTGCAGAACATTGTATTCGCACCCTTCGACGCGAAGGTCGCCGAAACTAAAATCTTGGAGCCGGAAAACCTCGAGCCAACTCAAGAAGAAGACGAAATCGTGGATTAGGCGCTTCTTTGACGGCTGGACATCAGCATCACGCGTTTCGGTGTCTGGCGTTCCCCAAGCTCGACCAAGCAAGCTCGTTGCAAGTTGTCGGCGCTTATCTTCCGGTCGTCATAGACCACGATGTTGGCGATCAAATCGCCGTCATTCAGCCATACTGAAGCGTCAATCACTCCCTCTTGGTTCAGCAAGAAGCTTTCCGTCGCCTTCAAGTCCACCCTAGATTCATTAACACTGGCGGCCATAGCTTCATGATCGGTCCTTTTTCAGATTTCGTAAGGACACAAATGCGAAAATCCCAGCAAAATTGAGAGCTTAGGATTTTCTACGCCAAACGAAGGCTTTCTTTTCCCGTGATGGACTTGACAACCCAGGCTGAAAATGGATCTTTGCAATTTTCGACACTTCTCTTTGCGCGAAGAGCGGATTGCTTTGAGGGAAAAAGTCCTAGGACCGCCGAGCCTGAGCCCGTCAAAAGGGCGCCCTGCGCGCCGAGGCCGAGCAGCCTATGCTTGGCTAGAAGGCACTCCGTCGGCATGACGCGCTCGAAATCGTTGTACAGCTCGTCCGATCCTCCCCAGTCCATCCAAGGGTACTCGAGCTCGTCAAGCCGGCTGTAGGCGGGGCCGGTGGGGCAGTCGACGGGCGGACGGACGATGAGCATCCACTGCTCCGGGGGGTCCTCAAGAGGCGTCACGACCTCGCCGTAGCCCTCTCCCCGGGCCCGTCCCCCGACCAGGAAAAAGGGGACGTCTGCACCAATGGCGAAGGCGATGTCGCGCAGTTCGGCCTCGGTCGGCTTTGCCTTGACGAAAGCCATCGCTCCCCGAAGGAAACCGGCCGCATCGGAGCTTCCGCCGCCGAGTCCGCTTTTGTCCGGGATCCGCTTCTGAAGAACGACTCGAACCTTGGGCAGGCGGACGACCTCTGACAGCAGGCGCATCGCTTTGACGACCGTGTTGTCTTTCGGCATGCCCGGCCAATCGCAAACGAATTCCGTGTGATCGGAGCTCTCGATTGTCAGGGTGTCGAAGAGACTGACCGCTTGGAAAACGGTGCGAATCGGATGGTATCCGCGCGAATCCCTGGGGCCGACCGCCAAAAAAAGGTTGACCTTTGCCGGGCATGGGACGACAACCTTCATCAACGCCGTCCATTATAGTCGATGCGACTTTCGATTGACTCTCTGGCGCGCGCCAAAGTATTCTATCGTTACTATGAAGACAGCTGTTGTTTTGCTTGCCATTGCCACTCTCGCCGCACTCGGTTTTGCGCCGCCTGAAAAGGGGTCGTGTTGCGCCGACAAGCAGAAGACGAGCGCCGTTCAAAAGTCCGGTTGCACCGCTTGCGCCTCTTCCAAGCAAGGAACGAGAAAGGTTGAGTGTTGCGGCAAGGACCCGTTCATTATGGAGGCGAACCGCATGATCGCCGCCTCTGAGGGCCGAAAGAGCACGGGTTGCGCCTGTCTCGACAAGGCCAACGCCGAGAAGCAAAAATCCAAGAAGCAGGCCCAGAAGTCCAAATCCTCGCAACCTGCGAAGAAATAGGTCTGCAATTGCGTACGGCATAGCCGCCGGATGCTCATGATGCAACATCCCGTGAGCGTGCGCGGGACCCTTCAACCTGAGCGGCTCTTGCCGGCGTATGGAATAACGGACACGTTTTCCGTCGAGGAGCGCTGCGATCCCGCTTCGGACCAGGCTCGGCGGACCCCGATCTTAGGGGGTTTTTAACGGCGCTCGCGAGTTGACAGAAAGGCTCGCGGATGCAGCGAGCCGAACCAAGGAGATCGTAGAACCATGCCATCGCAGGATTACAAAGTCGCCGACATACGACTGGCCGAATGGGGCCGCAAGGAAATCGCCATCGCCGAAACCGAAATGCCCGGCCTTATGGCCATCCGCGCCGAATACGCCGACTCCCAGCCGCTTAAAGGCGCGCGCATCGCCGGTTCCCTGCACATGACCATCCAAACCGCCGTGCTGATCGAGACGCTGAAGGCGCTCGGGGCGGAGGTCCGCTGGGCCAGTTGCAACATCTTCAGCACCCAGGACCACGCCGCGGCCGCCATAGCCGCCGGCGGTACTCCGGTGTTTGCGTACAAGGGCGAGACGCTCGACGAGTACTGGCAGTTCACCCACCGCATCTTTGAATGGTCCGACGGCGGAACGCCGAACATGATCCTCGACGACGGCGGCGACGCCACTCTATTGGTTTTGCTGGGTTGTCGCGCCGAGAAGGATCCCTCGATCCTTGACCGTCCCTCCAGCGACGAGGAGAGGGCGCTGTTTGCGGCCGTCAAGGCCAAGCTGGCCTTGGATCCCAATTTCTACAGCCGCATCCGGAACAACATCAAAGGCGTCAGCGAGGAGACCACCACGGGCGTGCACCGGCTGTATGAGCTTCAGAAGAAGGGCGAACTGCCGTTTCCCGCTTTCAACGTCAACGACTCCGTCACCAAAAGCAAGTTCGACAACCTGTACGGGTGCCGCGAATCGCTCGTCGACGGCATCAAGCGGGCCACCGATGTGATGGTTGCCGGAAAGATTGCCGTGGTTTGCGGCTTTGGCGACGTTGGCAAGGGTTGCGCACAGGCCTTGAGAGCGCTTTCCGCCCAAGTGTGGGTCACCGAGATCGACCCCATATGCGCCCTTCAGGCTGCGATGGAGGGCTACCAAGTGGTCACGATGGACGACGCCTGCGACAAGGCTGATATCTTCGTCACGGCAACGGGCAACTGCAACGTGATCACCCATGACCACATGGCGCGCATGAAGAACAACGCCATCGTTTGCAACATCGGTCACTTTGACAGCGAAATCGACGTGGCTTCTCTGGAGCAGTACCAGTGGGAGGAGATCAAGCCCCAGGTCGACCATGTGATTTTCCCGGACGGCAAGCGGATCATCCTACTGGCGAAAGGCCGCCTCGTGAACCTGGGTTGCGCCACGGGGCACCCTTCTTATGTGATGTCGTCCAGCTTTGCGAACCAGGTGCTTGCGCAGATCGAGCTTTTCACGAAGGCGGGTGAATACGCGCCGGGAGTGTACGTCCTGCCCAAGGCGCTCGACGAAAAGGTCGCCCGTCTCCAACTGAGCAAACTCGGCGCCCCGCTGACGAGGCTGACCCCGGAGCAGGCTGCGTACATCGGTGTTCCAATCGACGGACCTTACAAGCCGGACTGGTACCGCTATTGAAGCCAGCCGGTGGCCTGGGCCAGCAGACGGCAGTATTCCACAAAGTTCGGCCAAGACACGTCGCAAGGAATGCCGTGGTCGCAACTGGGGATTAAGCCGCCAACCTTGATGGCGGGAATCAGCCTCTCGATTTCGGCTTTGATGGTCTTTCCGCCGGCGGCCATGGCCCTCTTGTCCACGCCGCCCGCGTAAGCCATGGACGAACCGAACTGACCCAAGTAGGCCACGAGATCGTTGCCGGCCGCGACCTCTTGGGGCGAATTCAGGTTGAAGCCGGCTTCGATCCAAACGGGGATCAAATCGCCGACGTAGCCGTCGCTGTCGATTCCGTAAATCGGAACTCCGGCAGCCTTCGCCATGTCGCCCCAGCGTTTCCACGTCTTCAGAAGGAACGTGCGGGTCATGTCCGGCCCGATCATCGGTTTGGATTTGTACGCCATGTCCTCGTTGACCGTGATGACGTCGGGCACATAATTCTCAAAGGTACGCTCGAGCAACCGTGCGACGAAGTCCTCCCAGAACGCGATCAGCTCGTGGACGAATGCGGGATCGTCCAGGAAAAGCATGCACAGGTTTTCAAAGCCGAGCCACTCTAGCAGCTGCCAAAACGGTCCTGGAAAGCTGAGACAGGAAACGTAGTCCCGTTCCTTGAGCATGCGGCAACGGTCGGCATAGTCCTGCGGAAAGCGGTCCGGGTGGTCGACGTCGTAGCGTGTTCTCATCGATTCCCAATCTGCGCGAGTCTCGACGGGGCAACGGATCCACCTTCGGGTAACAAAGTCAATCGCGCTCCGCAGGTAAGAGACGTCGTATTCGTCTGAGATCTCGCAGATGTTGCCCTTCCAATCTTGGACGATCAGGGTTCCTGGGCCGGGTTGACCCGGCTTCGCGGGATAGTGCTCAAGAATGCGCTCCTCGAATTGAGGGATCATGAGGAAGTCGATCCCTGGCGAGATCTGGCGCTGGGTCGGATTGAACCTGATGCCTAGCAAGTGGCAAACGTAAGCATGGTAGTCCTCCACCTCGTGCGGCAGGCCTTGCCTCCGCCAGGCCTCTATGGTGGACCTCCGCCCCCTGCCAGGCGTGAAGGGCGGTTTGTCGTGATTCTTGAAAAGAACGGTGCTGATGTAACGTTCCCGCGCGTTCATCGCCTGCATTATATCGGCTATAGTGATTTTTTATACGTCGTGGTAGCCGTTTTTGCGAGGTTTATCGCTTTTTTATGCGCAAATTGGTGATAACCGATCCTTGAAGAGGCGTATCGAAACGAGCCGATCGCTTCGGGAGGTCTCTTCTTGCCATGGCGGAGCTGAAACGGCCCTGCCGCCGCCCTAGCTTTGCCGCCTCGGCGGAAATAAGCCGATGCTTTCTATCACCGGGCAGGCCTTCGACTCAACAATCCTCAAGCGGACCTTGTCGGTCGTGACCGGCTCAATCGGCAAGATGCGCTTGTAACCGATTGTCGTACCCTTGCCTGCCAGCACCCACTTGCCGTCGACAAGCACGTCAACCTCGAAACGCGAAACTCGTTGGCCCAAAGGGATATGTTCGGCCGCCAAGATGTAACCGATGCGTACCGGCCTCGGCAGGGACAAGGTCAGCGTTCCGGTTTTCACTTCGTCGTCGGTCGCCCAATACGAGGACTTCCGGTGGTCGACGACGTTCTGCGGTCCATAATTCGGGTCGTTGCCTCGGAAGGAGTCGGCGGAAACGTTGCCGCCCTTGGCCAAATTTTTCCCGAAGACACGGTCGATTTCCCGGCGGAACTCCCTCAGGCGGGCGGTATCGTTTTCGTGTATGCGACCGCGCCGGTCAGCAGGCACGTTGAGCAATAGGTTGCCGTTTCGGCCAACCGACCCCAGATAGATTTCCCAAAGCTGGTCGAGGCTTTTCACCTGGGAATCTTGAGAAGCGTGGTAAGACCAGCCCGGGCGGATGGACACGTCGCATTCGGCCGGAGCCCACCGATCGCCATCCTCGTTGCCCTGAGTCTGGTTCGGGTTCACCTGGCCAGGTTGAAACTTTCCCGGAGAGAACGTTGACCAGTTCGTCTCGTCGGCGTAGCCGTCTTCGTTTCCGACCCAGCGGACGTCGCCAACGTCGCTGAAGATGACCGCCTTCGGCTGGAGTTTGCGCACGACCTTTTTGTACGCCTCCCAGTCGTAGACTTGCTTTTTGCCGTTCGGGCCTTCGCCGCAGGCACCGTCCCACCAGACCTCGAAAAGCGGAACGTATTGGGACAGCAACTCAGTCAGCTGGTTAATGTAGTGTTCGTTATACTTTGGTGAGTCGCCGTGAGTCGGCTCGTGACGGTCCCATGGGGACAGGTAGAGGCCCATCTTGAGGCCGGCCTCTCGGCACGCTTCGCTCAGCTCTCGCACCACGTCTCCCTTGCCGTTTCGCCAGGGGCTGTTCTTGACCGAATGCTCAGTGTGCGAACTGGGCCACAGGCAAAATCCGTCGTGGTGCTTGGCGGTCAGAATAACACCGGTCATCCCGGCCTCTTTGAAAATCTTCACCCAATTGACGGCAGTCGAGCTGGCTGGCGTTGAAGATTTTGGGGTCTTCGGTGCCCTCGCCCCACTCGCGGCCGGTGAAGGTGTTCATGCCGAAGTGCACGAAGGCATAGAACTCCATTTTCTGCCAATTCAGCTGGTTTCGGCTGGGGAACGCGCCGTATTTCGATGGCGGCGGAGTTGACATTAGGCTTTCACCTTCAAGAGCGAGAGCGATGACAATGGTCGTTATAGAGCTCACTTGGCTTCCTTTATCGCGATGGTCCCGTGCGAATCGGTGCCTCCTTCGCCTTTTATCAGGGCCCTGATCCTGTAGGTTGCGCCTGGCTTGCAATCTTTTAAGGCCAGCTTGTAAACGTTGTCGCGCAGAGTGGCCCCACTCCACCCGTCGTGCTTGTCGACGCTGACCTCGACTCCGTTTTCCAGCAAGGAGACCAGGCTGATGGAAATCGCGTGAGCCCCTTGACTGAAGCTGAACATCACGAGAAGGTCCCCGCCCTGGTGGACAACCTTGGTTATGTCCCATTCAACGGGAGCCAGCGTTTCGCGGACCATTGCCGGATTCCACTCCCCGACGGCNGCGTAACCGATCATCGGGTCGGCATGATAGGCGACGTCGAGCAAGTTGAGTCGAACAAGGTTTTGGGCGAGCCGGGGCTGAAAGCCGTCCCAATCCCGTAGCTCCGTTGGAGTCCAGGCGACCTCGGCCAAAGCGCACAGGCGCGGAAAAACCTGGCGCTCGACGTCGCGATAGGTCGGCGTGTGCTCCGACCACAGGTTGCCCTCGAGGCCGAGGATACGTTCGGCTCGCTTGCCAACCAGAGCCTCCGGTGTCGGTTCGAACGAGTACGCCTTTTCGGTGTTGATGCTGGAGTACGGATAGTCGAGGTAACAATGGCTGTACGGCGACATGATGACGTCGTGCCCTTCGCGCGCCGCAACGATGCCGCCGTCAAAACCTCGCCACGACTGCACCGCGGCGTTGGGCGCCAGTCCGCCCTCAAGGATCTCGTCCCATCCGATCAGCGTCTTTCCATTCTTGTTGAGAAAGGTTTCGATGCGCCGAATAAAGTAGCTTTGAAGCTCAAACTCGTCCTTGAGGCCCTCGGCCTTGATGCGCGCTTGGCATTTTGGGCAAGTCTTCCAGCGGTCTTTCGGACACTCGTCGCCTCCAATGTGAATGTACTTCGATGGGAAAAGCTTCATCACCTCGGAAAGAACGTCCTCGAGGAAGGCGAAGGTCTTGTCATTTCCTGCGCAGTAAACGTCTGGGAAAACGCCCCAGGCGGTTTGCACCTTGAACGGCCCGCCAGTGCACGACAACTCCGGGTACGACGCGATGGCGGCGACGGCGTGTCCCGGAAGTTCGATTTCGGGGACAACGGTCACGTGTCTGTTCGAGGCGTATTTGACAATGTCTTTGACCTCTTTCTGGGTGTAGAAGCCGCCATACTTGCCGCCTCCCGAGCTCTCGCGCCAAGCCCCGAACTCCGTCAACCTCGGATACTTCTTGATTTCCAGCCTCCAGCCTTGATCCTCGGTCAGGTGCCAATGGAGCACGTTCATTTTGTGCATAGCCAGCAAATCGATGTATTTCTTTATGAAATCGACCGTGTAGAAGTGTCGGCAGCAGTCGAGCAGACTGCCACGCCAAGAGTATCGAGGCTTGTCCTCGATTTCTGCGCAAGGGACCTGCCACCTTTGGCCGCTAAGCTTTTCGTGGCTGAAAACTTGCGGCGGGAGCATCTGCAACAGCGTTTGAATTCCGTAAAAGACGCCGGCCGCTTTGGGAGCGACAATCTCGACTCGAGCCGGCAAGACGCTGAGCCTGTAACCTTCCGCACCGAGTGCTCGCAACGACGGGTCCACCTTGAGGACAATCGCTTGCTCAGGCAACGCGTCGGTAAGTTCTTGTGCCTTGAACTGATATCCTGTGGATGGCGCCAAGGCAGAGGCCAACCATTTGGCCTCGCTTAACGCCCCCTTTGAAGCCAACAAGACCGTTTTGGCGTTCAGTTCAAAGGCGCCTTGGCGGATTTTCAGCTTGGCCGGTTTGGGCACCACTCCCAGCGCTTCTGCAGAGACGCAACAAGCCAACGCGGCCAAGGTGACAATCAGAAGAAGAGCGGTCAGATGCATCATGTGCGTTGATTTTGACACTGAGTGAGGTGTTTTGGCCTCTGACGGCATGCCGGCGCTCCTGGGCTAAGCCGGCGGTCCCGGCTGGGTTAAGCCCAAGCGTACAGCCGAGAATGGACCGAAGCCGGCTCATCGGCCAGCTCTCCGAACGCCACTCCGCCTTCTACATGCTCGATCGTCACGTAAGCGAAATCACGGACCAGCGAGCCGGGACCGGCGAAGTGAACCTCAATGTAATTGTCCGTAAGCCCGCTCAGCGTGCCCGTCTTAGAACTTTTGCCTTCGACCAGCACGCGCATCGTCCTCCCGATGAACCGGCGGATGAACGCGTTGCCCGTTTCGGCCGTCAGCGCCATCAGTTCCTGGCTGCGACGCTGTTTTTCCTCGGAGGAAACGAGGTCGCCCCATTCATAGGCCGCAGTGCCAGGACGCGGGCTGAACCTGAAGACGTGGCCTTTAAGAAAGCCGACTCGATGGCACATGTCGATGCTCGACAGGAACCTCGCCTCCGTCTCCGTTGGGAAGCCGACCATGATGTCAGTGGTGATCGCGATGTCGGGCACCGCCTCGTATAAGATTTCGCAAAGTTGCAGGTAGTCCTCGCGNGTGTAGGGGCGGTTCATGTCCCGCAACACCCGCGTGTCGCCGCTTTGAAGCGGGATATGGAGGTGCGGAACGGCCCAGCCGTTCGCCAAGGCCTTCATCAGCCGAAGGGTCACTTGGCCCATCTCGATGCTGCTGATACGGATTCGGTCGAGCCCGCTGTTAGCGGCCAGCAACTCGACCAGAGCCTCAAGTCCTGGCCCGCCGCTTCCCGTTTCCTGACCGTACGAACCGATAAGAATCCCGGTCAGCACCACTTCCCGATAGCCCATCGNCGCAAGGCCCCTAGCCTCTTCCAGCACCTCGCGATACGGTCGTGAGCGCATTACGGGCCGGGTCAAAGGGATCGAGCAATANCTGCAACGCACGTCGCATCCGTCCTGGATCTTAAGGGTCGCGCGGGTGCGGCCCTGAAAAGCCTTGGACTGGAGCGTGCGGAACGGTTTGGCCTCCGCAGCGCGCTTCTCAAGCTCTGGGTACTTCCGAAAAACGTATTTGAGCGTGTCGCTCTTCTCGGGGTTGGGCACCCAAACGTCCACTCCCAAGATCTCTTTTCCCAAGTTATTGGCCATTTGGCCGGCGCAACCGGTCAAGACGACCTTGGCATTGGGGTTCGTCCTCGCTGCCTTGCGGACCATGTAGCGGCTTTTCGATTCGGCGATGGAGGTCACGCTGCAACTGTTGATGACGTAGACGTCTGCGGGCGAGGTAAAAGGAACAACGCGAAAACCGGCAATCTCAAAGCTTTCGAGAATTTGCTGGGTCTCGTACTGGTTGACCTTGCATCCAAGGGTCGTGAACGCCACGCTGGGCATACCGGACATTGTACAATCTCATAGTTCCATCGAGCGGGACTTGTGGGCTCCCAAGCGTGCATACTCGTAGGCTAGATGTCCCAGCCGATTGCGCAGAGAATCTGGTTTGGCCGGTCTTTCGGCGCGTCCGCCGCGCGTTGCGCACTGGCGCCTATGTCTTGGGCGTATTCAATGGTTTGGCGCCTTTACCGGAGCCTTTACACGCTTGGCATCCGACGGGCCCGCCACCCGCACTGGGCGGTTGTTTGCGTCGGCAACCTGACGGTGGGAGGCTCGGGCAAAACGCCGCTGGTGCTTCACGTGGTCGATCTGATCGAGTCGATCGGCCGCCGACCGGTTGTGTCGTGCTCGGCTTACGGGAGTCCCGCCCAGCACGGAGCCCGGATCGCCCCCGACGGTGACCTCGACCCTTCGGAGTGGGGCGACGAGCCGGCCATGATCCGGTGGTTGCGGCCCGAACTGCCCCTCATTTGCGGTCGCGACCGCGTCCGGGCGGCGGAGGTTTGCTGCGGCACGCACCCCGATGCGGTCCTTGTGCTGGACGACGGCTATCAACACATGCCTCTTAAGAAGGACATCTCGATCGTGATCGACGATCCCGATCCACCGAACGCTTTCTGTCTCCCAGCGGGACCCTATCGCGAACCGCGGTCCGGGTCGATTGCCGCCGATCTTGTCGTTCCCTTGGACTGGCCGATCGAGACCGTTCAAACCGGCTTTTATGATCCCGACGGGTCCTGGCGGGACCTAATCGAAGGAGAGGTTGCCTTGCTGTGCGCCATCGGTTCTCCGCTGAAGTTCGAAGCCGCTATGACCAAGGCGGGCGTCCGCGTCGGGTGCCGTCGGTTCCTGCCGGACCACGACCCGCTGACTGCGGGTACCCTTTTTCAGAACATTCCTGCAGGCATGCCGATCGTGGTGACCCCTAAGGATTGGGTCAAATTGCGGAAACGCAAAGACTTGGTCGGCCGCAAGGTCTACGTCGCCACCCACGCGGTGCGCTTCGTCGAGGCCGACAAGCTCGCTCTGATGTTCAAGCGAACCTTGAATGAAATCGAAGCGCAAAAAACTTGAGCAGAAACTGGGCAGCTGGGCGTTCCTGCGTCTACAGTCTTGGGCCGTCCGTCAACCGCCGGAAAAGGCGTATCGAATCGGCCTTGCCCTTGGGGCGCTCATGTTCAGGTGCTCCCTCAAACACCGGCGGATCGCCTTGGCGAACCTGTCGCTGGCGCTTCCCGAGGTGTCCGAACCTGAAAGGNTGAGCTTGGCGAAAAGGGTGTTCGAGCACTTCGGCCAGACGGCTGTCGACTTCATGAGAAGCGCGACCCGCACAAATGAGGAGGTCCTGGCGACCACGCGCCACGACGGGCTTGAGCACGTTGACCGGGCGCTCGAGCACGGCAAGGGGGTCATGTTGATCACCGGCCATCTGGGCAATTGGGAACGCGGAGCGCACTTTATGTCCGCCAAGGGCTACAAGCTGAGCGTTATCGCCCGCGACGCCAACCAGTCCGAGCTGAACGACACGGTTCTAAGGTTGCGTCGGGNGGCCGGCATCGAGGTCGTTGCCAGGGGCAACGCGGCGCGGCCGGTGCTCACCAAATTGCGGCAAAACGAGCTGGTNGCCATTTTGCCCGACCAGAATTCTTGGGAGGCCTTCGTGCCCTTCTTCGGCAAGCCTGCCGGAACGGCCCTCGGCCCCGCCGTTTTGCACCGCCGCACGGGGGCGGCCTTGATTCCTCTGGCGTGCTTCGTCGACGGACCGGGAAAGTTGCACATGGTGTTTGGGGAACCGATCGAGCCGCTTTTGGACTTTGAAAACGAGGACCTCGGCATCATGGCCGCCGTCAATCAAGCCCTTGAAAAGCTGATTCGGATCCATCCCGAGCAGTATCTATGGTTCCACGACCGCTGGAAGTCGGCGCGGCTCAAGGGGTTGCTGTGAGTTCTCCCAAGTTTCTTGTCATTCGGTTTTCAGCCATTGGGGATTGCGTGATGACCTTGCCCGCGGTCTCGGCGATTCGCCGAACCCACCCCGACGCCTTCATCTGCTGGGTCGTTGACAAGCGTTGCGCCGACGTCATCGACACGGAGATCCTGGTCAACTTGAGGCACGAGGCCGACCGGCAGGCGTGGAGGGGGCACAGGTGGTCGCCAAGGCTCTGGCGTGATCAGTTCCGGTTTTACGTCGGCCTCCGCAGGTACAAGTTTGACATCGGCATCGATTTTCACGGATTCACGAAGGCGGCCCTTTGTCTGCGGATTGCCAACCCGAAGGTTCGGCTCGCCGAGCGAGGAGAGGACCCGCTGTCCCGGTCGCTCAACCCTTGCTGGGGGCCGCCCGTCAACTCCATGCACCGGGTGGTCAGCCACTCCAAGACCCTGCGCGCCACGGGCCAGTATTGCGAAGACGAGACTCCAATCCTGCCGAACCTGGACCGGGAGAAAGTTAAGCTTCGCGGCATAGCTGGGGAGGAAAAGCCGCTGGCAACCATTACGGTCAGCGCCGGCAACCCGCTGAAGGTGGTGCCCCCGGAGAACTGGGCTGCCGTCGCCCGACACCTTATGCAAGAAGGCTACCGGGTTCTGTTTCTAGGGGGGCCGAACGACGCGCCCATACCTTTGGAGGGCACCCTCGATTGCGTGGGCAGGCTGAGGTTGCGTGAAACCTGGGCAGCCCTCGCCCTGAGCGCCCTCCACGTTTGCGGGGACACCGGCACGGGACACATGGCCGCGGCGTGCGGCGTGCCGATCGTTTGCGTTTTCGGCCACGAGCAACCCGAAATTTTCAGACCCTATACCGACAAGCTTATCGTCTTGAAAGAGGGCGACCGGGCCAGCAACGTCAAGGCGAGTCAGATCATCGATGCGGTCGATCGTCTGAGGGAACGCTATGGCGTCTAGATTTCTGATAAGCCGCCTTTCCGCTTTGGGAGACGTGGTTTGCACGCTTCCGGTCGCCACGGCACTAAAGAGGGGACACCCGGGCTGCGAGGTGGTTTGGGCTTGCGACCCGCGTTTTTCCAGCATTCTCGAGTGTTGCCCGTCGGTCGATCGCACGGTCCTGGTCAGGCCTGGCTTTCGGCCGAGCAGCTGGCCCGCGTTCGATGAGCCTTTCGAAGCCGCCCTCGACATGCAGGGACTGTTGAAAAGCGCGGTGGTCGTGTGGCGGGCGAAGGCTGAAAAAAAGCTGGGCTACCATTGGCAACGCGAGGGGGCCTTCCTTTTTTCAAGCCGGGTTGTGCCCGATCCCACGTCGCTTCACGTTGTCGACCAGTACGTCGACGTGGCCCGTGCCGCCGGGGGCCTCGCCGACCGGGCGGAGTTCAATTTGGTTCCCAAGCCGGAGGATTGCCAGGCCATGGCCGCCAAACTGGCCGAACGCGGCGTCGGTGCGCGTTTTGTCGTGCTCAACCCCGGCGCCGCTTGGGCCACCAAGCGTTGGCCGAGCGAACATTGCGCACGGCTGGCCGACATGCTGCATGCCGAGGGCATCGACACCGTGCTCATCGGCTCCAAGGTTGAGAAGCCGTTAGGGGACTCCATTCGTGCTCTGACCGGCCACGCGGCGGACATGGTAGGAGAAACGAACGTGCGTCAATTGGTCGCTTTGATATCCTTGGCCTCCGCTCACGTCGGCGGCGACACGGGAAGCACGCACATTGCCGCCGCCCTTGGGGTTCCCGCGATTGGGCTATACTCCATCACGAGGCCCGAACGCTCCGGCCCGTACGGCCAAATCGATCGGTGCCACTATGACCCTCAGGGTTTGAGGCACATCCGCCCGGAGCCTGTGTTCCGGACGGTGCTGGAGGCTCTCCGATGAGTTTGATGACGCTGGATCAAGCCATCCGGGAACGGAATGGAAAAAGGCTCGTTTTCACCAACGGCGTTTTCGATATCCTCCACGTCGGCCACGTGCGCTATCTCAATCAAGCCCGTCAACACGGCGACTTGTTGTTCGTTGGCCTCAATTCGGACGACTCGGTGCGCCGGTTGGGCAAGGGTGAGAACAGGCCCATCAACCTCTTTCACGACCGCGCCGAAGTGCTCGGAGCCTTGAGATGCGTGGACGGCATCATTTGCTTTGACGAACTGACGCCCGAGCGCCTGGTGGCTGCCCTGAAACCGGAGGTTTACGTGAAGGGAGGCGACTACACGCTGGAGACGCTTCCCGAAGCGCCCATCGTCCAGTCGTATGGCGGCGAGGTGATCATCTTGCCGCTGGTGGAGGGCGTCTCGACGACGTTGACGCTGAAGAGGCTTGAGTTGATGTGAAGCTGTTCGATGCCAGCCCGTCTGTCCGCTGGCTGTTCTGCCCGACGCATCCGGACGATGAATTGGCTGTGTGCGCCTTCATCCGCAGGCTGAGGGACGCAGGAGCGGAGGTGTTCATCAACTGGACCCATGCGACGCCGGTTCGCCGGTTAGAAGCCGTGCGCGCCGCCGCGCTCATGGGAGTGCCTGAAGAGAACCTGAGCTTCATGCCCGGCGAGGACGGCGCCATTTGCGATCAAATGCCGGAGCTGTTCCCTCTTTTCAGGTCTCTAATTGATAGGGCCCGCCCGGACCGCGTCGTTTGCGCCGCCTTCGAGCAAGGCCACCTGGACCACGACGCGACCCACTGCTTGGTTCGAAAGGCGTTTTGCGGCCCTGTGCTCGAGTGGCCGATGTACCATCCTTACACTCGGCGCTTGCAGACGATGGGCCGGTTTTCCGACCCGTCCGGTGAGGAGGTCTTAATGCTAACGTCCAGCGAGCGACGGTTCAAGCGATTCATGTCGAAGCAGTACCCGAGCCAGAACATTCGCCCGGTGCTGATCGGATATCACTTGCTGTGCAGCCTCCGGCTGAGGCCCGCTCGGCTCTACGCTGCCGAGCGTCTGCGGCTGTGCGCTGAAACAGACTACACCGCGCCCGCGGTGCCGACTCGTTTTTTGAGGGAAGTCTGCGGTTCGCACCAGTGGCGTGGCTGGCTGGCAGCATACCAACGGTTCTCGGCCGAAAGCCCCAAGCACTCACCGGGGGCAGGGGCGAACGGCCCGACAAAGGGCTTTGACTCCGACCTTGGCCCTGGTTGATGGCGCATCATATTCGATGAGGTTTTGTTCGCGCACGTAGAAAAAGATGATGCCAATGAATCAAGCGACAGCTTCCTTCCCGGTTACGATCACTCCCGACGCCCTGGCCCAGCTGACTCGAATCGTGAAAAGAAAGGGCCAGCCGGGCAGCCACATTCGAATCGGCGTCAAGGGTGGCGGTTGCTCGGGTTATGAGTACGTTGTGAAGCTCGACACGCGGTCGATCGACGGCGACGCCGTGCTTGAAACGGACGAATTGAAAGTTGTTTGCGACCCGAAGTCGGCCAAGTTGCTTCAAGGGTCGACCTTAATCTACACGGGCAACCTGATCGGCGGCGCATTTAAGTTTGAAAACCCCAACGTTAAGAAAAGCTGCGGTTGCGGCTCAAGCTTCGTATTGAAGTGAGGCGTGGCGCAGGTTCAGTTTTCCTCGGTTCAGGGGCATTCGCCTTGGCTCATTCGGCCAGCAACTTGAACTCAAGTCGCACTTCGTAGGCCCTCGGCCAGGGGAGAAAAATGCGGGTGTTGTCGATCGCACGTATCCTCAAGGGGCTGGCGGGACCGACTGGCGCCCCGTCGAAAAGGCCGACGTAATACTGGTCGAGATAACGCTTCAGATCTTTGCGCACAAAGGCGTTCACGATGGCGAAGTCCTCTCCGTACACCTCGTCGCGGCTGCCCGTCGGGTTCAGGGCCTTGATCAGGCTGTAGGCTTGGGGCCGGGTGTAGGTGTGGTAGGCGAAGTCGTTCACCAGGCGGTGCAGAAGGAACTCGCTCCGCGCGACTTCCTTTTTCTCAAGGTCCTTGCCGGACCGGCGGCCTAGGATGACCATGTTGGCGGCGGGAATCGAGGTGCCCACGGTGTTTCCCGCGGTGTTCCACCCGGCGTAAGAGAGAAGTTTGCTGGCGCGCTGGTCCTGGCGAAGGGCCTCGAAAACGCGGGGGTCCGCCGAAGCGTGGTTGACGAAGTTGATGTCGGCGATGGCGATGGGCAGGCCTTCGTCCAGTCCGTCTTTCAGCTTCTTGAGGAACTCCTCAAAGCGGTCTTGGCGGGGCTTCGGAGTGTTAAGGAACAAAACGTAGTCCGGCTTGCCGTTCGGCTCCACGGGACGGGCGCCGCTGGCCAGCAACTGGTCACTGACGCTTCCTTCGAGCGGTTTCGATTCGTACGCCGCGTATTGGGTCCGAGCGTCGTCGTCGGAGTACACCACCTGCACGCGGGGAATGAAACCGGCGTGCCTCAACAGCGCGCGGCTGACCAACACGTTGGCGTGCTGGTCGATGCCTTCGCAGAAGTAGACCTTGGCGGGAATGTCGTATTTTTCGACGTCGCTTCGCAATCGCTTGGTTTCGCGCACGTGGGGACCAGCTGGCGCCGCGTCGTCCTGACCGAGCATCAGATAGTCGATGATTCCACGGCCGGCCATCTCGATCAGTTTCCTTTGAACTTGGACGTTGCGGATGCGCATGCGATCGTACTCGGCAAGCTTCGTGCGCGGGATTTGGGCAAGGGTCCGCTTCATCGCCTCGGCCAGGTCGGGGCGGCCGCCACTCCGGGCCTGCTCGCGCATGACGACGTATTGCCCGAGCTGAAGCCGCCACTTGGAAGCGCTAATGGTGGCCGTCGGCAGGATGCGCGTGATCGCGGAGAACGCGTAGAACTTGACCGAAGGGTGTTCGGCCCGGATTTTTCCGAGGCGCGCGAGCCGCTTCACGGCCGTCGAGTAGCTTGTGGCATCGGTTCGCGAGGCGATCAGCCCGCCATAGGCAATCATGTCTGTGCTGACGATGACGGCGACCGCGTCCGAGTAGTCCTGCGATTCCAACCAGTCGAGCACCTTTTCCGGAGACCCAGGTCGCGTAAACTGGCCGAGAATTTCATACGGCGGAAGCCGAATTTCCGCGCCTGCGATCGCTCCGATCATCTGGGCGAACTGGCAGGCGGCCGGCCGATTGTCGATGGGCACAAGCAGAATCCGTTCCGCATACGCAAGGGCGCTGGCGATCAGACACCCCAGCGCAAGGACCCACTTCATCTGTCAGAAGATACCAGGCTTGGGCTTATTTCTTCCGGCGTTTTCTTAAGGCGGCTGCCAGGCCCAGGCCGAGGTTGGCCGGTTCGGGCACGGGGTTCATCGTGGTCTCCATCCATTCGCGGTACTCGCCCACCCAAGTGGAATAGAACACGTCTCCGAAGTCGAGGTAGTTGTCGTCGCCGCCTGGGTTGGGGCCGTTCGCGTCGTCGATCGCCACGTTGACGCCCACGATCCGCCACTGACCGTTCACGAGAAGAAACGCCGGGCTGCCGGAGTCTCCATAAAGCAGGCCCCCCTCGAGCGCAGTGGCACCTCCGTCGCCCAGGGTGTCCACCCTGCTGCCCGCTGGGGCGAGATCGCTGGTGTAGTCCAAGTCAGCAACGATGCACTTCTGAATCCAGCCGGCACCCCACCCGTAATCCACCGTTTGAAGGCCGCCCGCCGTATTGGTCATCATGCGCTTGACGCCCCCGGTGTTGGTGGCCATATGGTACCCAGTGTACATGTACTGAGCACCGGAAGCCCCGTAGGCTTCCAGGCAAACCGATTCCGTGCGGAACGAGGCCGTCAGGCCGAAGCCCACGTAGTGCAGCGTTTGACCGGTGGGGTCCCCGTAATACGGGCTATACCAACCGGCAAAGGTCTCTTTGAAGCGCAAAAGCGCGATGTCAGCGTCGGGGTTGTCATACCTCTGCTCGGCGACGTATTTGACGCCGTTCAGAAGGAATTCGACGCCGCCGACGTGCTTGGCCGTCAGAACCCAGTTCGGGCCGACCACCGCCGCACTTGAGCCGGACAGCATGCCGACGTAGTCGAAGCCTGGCGCATCCAACGAACCCGCACCGTAGATCGCCTGCGACAGCGGCGCAAGGCAAGCAAAAACCACAGGAAACCACGACCTAGTCATGTTCCCAGTGTACGGCAAAATGCTTCGCCTCGCACTGGGATTTCTACGGGGTTGATGTGTATTCTTTGGACATGAAAGCATGTGTCTCGCTCATCGGCACAGCTCTGGCGCTCGCTTGTTGGTCGCCTGGAGCCCAACAGCTCAAGGTCAACCCCTCCACCGGCGAAACGCAAAAGCAGTTCGCCCAGCGCACCAAGTGGTGGCGCGAAGCCAAGTTCGGCATGTTCACCCATTGGGGCGTATACGCCATACCCGCAGACGGCGAGTGGCATATGAACACCCACCGCGTGCAGGTTAAGGACTACGAAAAGTTCGTGCCGATGTTCAACTTGACTTAGTTCGACGCCAAGGCGTGGGTCAAGGTCGCCAAAGACGCCGGGATGAAGTACATCACCATCACCAGTAAGCACCACGACGGCTTCTGCATGTTCGACTCCAAGCTGACCGACTACACGATCACAAAGGCGACCCCGTTCAAGCGCGACCCTCTCAAAGAGCTGGCCGACGAATGCCAAAAGCAGGGCATCAAGCTCTGCTTCTATCACTCCATCATGGATTGGCACCATCCCGACTACCTGCCCCGAAGGCCATGGGATGCCGAGGCCAGGCCTGCCGGCGACGCGGATCTGAATCGCTATATCGACTACATGAAGGGCCAGTTGACCGAGCTTCTGACCGGATATGGCAAAATCTGAGGCATCTGGTACGACGGCGGCTGGGAGCATAACACGACCGAATTGAGGTCGCTCGAGGTCGTCCAGCATATCCGCAAGCTTGCCCCATGGGTCATGATCAACGACCGCATCAACCTCCCCGAGGACTATTCAACCCCCGAGCAGACCATCCCGGCCGGCGCCTTGCCCGGCGGACGGCTGTGGGAGACTTGCATGACCCTGAACAACAACTGGGGCTATGCGCGAAAAGACCATAACTGGAAGTCGCCGACCGACGTCATCCGCAAGCTGGCCGACATCGCGGGCAAGGGCGGCAACTTCCTCCTCAACGTCGGCCCCGACGAAACCGGAGTCATCCCCCAGCCAAGCGTCGATTGCCTGGCGGAAGTCGGGCGGTGGATGAAGAAGTACGGCTCGGCCATCTATGGCACAACTCAGAACCTCTTCGGGCGGCTGCCTTTCGAAGGAAGATGCACGCTGAAGGGCAAGAAAGCCTATTTGATCGTTTTCGAGTGGCCTTCGGCCGGAACCTTGCCCCTGCCCGAGATGTCGGTCGGCGTCGTCTCCGCCAAGGCCCTGAACACAGGCGAATCGCTGACAATCGGCGACGGTAAGGTATCGAAGCCCAGCAAGATCGATAAGCACGCCACGGTGATCGAGCTGGCGCTGACCGGGGTTCCGAAGGGACCGATGCCCCCCAAGCCGATCAAGCCCCAGCCGGACGGATCGTTCCTGCTTTCCGCACGCGACGCCGAAATCAAAGGCGGCACGGCCCGAACCGAGACGATGGACGGCACCGAGAACATCGGCTTTTGGACGGACCCGAAAGACGCCGTCGGGTGGAGGGTCGTGGTGCCCAAAGCCGGCACTTACGTTGTGGAAATTGAGTTCGCCTGTCCCGACGAGGAGGCGGGGTCGACCATGGTCTTTGGGCCCCAGGCGTCGTTCAAGGTTCCGGCCACCGGTGCCTGGACGTCTTACCCATGGTTGGCCGTCGGCACGCTCGACTTGGCCAAAGGCCAGCAAACCGTGAGGTTGTCCGTGAAGGGTCTCGCCCACAGCGCAGCTCTCAACATCCGAGGCGTCAGGTTGCGGATAAAATAGGTTGGTGCTTTCGAACGTATCGACAAAGGAGCGTCTGATTTACATCGGCGGTTTGGCGCTGTTGCTTTTCGTTGCCGGCTTCATCGGAAGGTCCTACGCAACCCGCCCGGCCGACATCGTGTTTGAAAAGCAAGAGGAGAAGGCTCTCGAGCCCGCGAAGCCGGCCGAGGTTCAAGTTCACGTTGCCGGTTGCGTCGCCAAACCAGGTTTGTACAGGCTTTCAAGCGACTCCCGGGTCAACGATGCGTTGGTTCTGGCGGGCGGCGCCAAGCCGCAGGCCGACATCGAGCAAATCAACCTTGCCGCCAAGCTTGTCGACGGGACGCAACTCTACGTGCCGTCCAAGGCACCCGCTGAGGCCGGCAAGGTGGCCGAGCCGTACCAGGGAGGCCCGCGGTCGGCAGCCGCACAAACCTACTTCGCCAGGCCGGTCGATGTCAAGTCGTCTTCGAGCGGCACCAAGAACCCCGCACCCAATTCGATCTCGCTCAACACCGCCTCGCTGGCACAACTGGAGCAGCTGCCTGGCGTCGGTCCCGCGACAGCTCAAAAGATTCTGGACTACCGCCAGGAGCACGGCGGGTTTTCGTCAATCGACGAGCTGATGGCCGTCAAAGGCATCGGCCCGAAGAAACTCGAAGCCATGCGAAAATACCTGAAGTTGTAGGCAAGCCGGGGTATCGTGCTGGTTGTGAAAAGGGCGATCTGCTGGCTTCGTCGGGACTTGCGGTTGCACGACAACGCGGTTTTGGCGGCGGCGTGCGAACAGGCCGATGAGGTGGCCGTGGCGTTCATTTTCGACCGGCTGATCCTTGATCCGCTCCCCGACCGCGCGGATCGCCGCGTCGCCTTCCTTCACCGCTCACTGGAGGAGCTGGCAAGCAAGCTGGCCGAGAGAGGTTCCTGCCTGTTCGTGCGCGTCGGCGACCCAACCTTCGAGATCCCGGCTCTGTGCCGCGAGCTGGGCGCGGATGCGGTTTTCGCAGGGCGCGACGGCGAGCCTTATGCCTTGCGCCGCGATGCGGCCGTGCCCAACCTCATTTTTGTGAAAGACCAGGTCGTTTTTCAAGGCGAGGAGGTTTTGAAGCCGTCCGGCCAGCCCTACACGGTTTACACGCCTTACCGCAATCAATGGCTGAATCAGTTGACGCCCGCCGACGTGCGGGAGCACTCGGCCGACCTGGGAGGGCTGATGCGATGCGCCCCAAGGCCGCTTCCGAGCCTGGAGGACCTCGGCTTCCGCCCCGCGAGTCTGCCTGTGGAGCCCGGGGAAGACGCCGCTCGACGGGCACTTGCTGCATTTGGCTCGCGGATCGCCCGTTACGGCCAGACCCGGGACTTTCCGGCGCAAGACGGCACGTCGGGCCTGTCGCCGCACTTAAGGTTTGGCACGCTGTCCGTTCGGGGGGCCTTCCGGTTGGCGCTCGCCGACGGAAGCGAAGGCGCGGCCAAATGGCGCGACGAATTGATCTGGCGGGAGTTCTACCAGCAGATCCTTTGGAACTTTCCGCACGCCGCTGAGGGTGCTTTCAAGCGGGAATACAACAACATCGAGTGGCCCGGCATGGAGGAGCACTTTGAAGCCTGGTGCGCAGGCCAGACCGGCTACCCGCTCGTCGACGCGGCGATGCGTCGATTCAACGCCACGGGGCTGATGCACAACCGGCTTCGGATGGTCGTCGCTTCGTTCCTTGTCAAGGATCTGCTCATCGACTGGCGGCGCGGGGAGCAGTACTTCGCCGACCGACTGCTCGATTTCGACCTGGCCTCCAACAACGGCGGCTGGCAGTGGTCGGCTTCCACAGGATGCGACGCCCAACCTTACTTCCGCATTTTCAATCCGGTCTTCCAGTCTCGGAAGTTCGATCCTGAGGGCGACTTCATTCGTCAGTGGGTGCCCGAGCTGGCCCCCCTGGACGCGGAGGCCATTCACTGGCCCCACGACGGGCTGTTCGAGGTTCCCGGCTACCCGCGTCCGATCGTCGAACACAACGTCCAAAAGCAAAGGGCGATTCAGTTGTTCGGCGTTGAAAGCGAGGCTCCCAAAGCCCCTTAGAAACCAAGAGCCTTTTGAAAAGCAACGCAGACCGGCGAACCCACCGATATCCTCGACACAGGCCCGGACAGCTTGCCCAAGTTCGGGTCGATGCGCAACGAAACGACATCGTCGCTGGCTTGGCCGCCGACGACCAGCCACCGGCCGGTCGGGTCCAAAGCCATTCCGCGAGGCTCCTTGACGCCCGCAGGCGCGATTTCAACCAGCTTCATCCGGTCGCGGCCTGATAGGGAGAAAACGGCGATGCTGTCGTGCCCCCGATTTGAAACGTAAAGTTGCTTGCCGTTGGAGCTGCAGACGATCGCAGCCGTCGTCTTTCCCTCCTCCTGTACACCGTGAGGCAGAGTCTTAACGGTTTGCCGCCATCGTAGCGTACGGTCGTCCCAGGAGAAAGCGCTCACGGCGTTGCCCATCTCGAGGTTGACGTACACGGTTTTGCCGTTGGGATGGAACGCCAGGTGGCGCGGGCCCCCTCCGGGGTGCGTGCTGGCAGAGGGTCCCGGAACGAGGCCGTCCCTCGTGACGTCGAACACCAGAATCTGGTCGGTGCCCAGGTCGCAGGCGATGGCCTTGCCGCCCGCAAAGTAAGCTGAGTGCAGGTGCGGTCCGCTTTGCCTGGACTTGTTCGGGCCTGAGCCATTGTTTTGAAACGTTGAATACACCGGGCCAAGACGGCCGTCGGGCCCTATTGGAAACAGGCCCAGGCTCCCTTGGCCGTACGCCGAGGCAAGCAGCCACTGGCCGGTGGGATCGACGCTGGCGTGGCAAGGGCCGCGTCCTTCCCAGCTTTCTCGGTTGGCAAGGACCAAGCCGCCGTCCGGCAACACCCGGTAGGCGGCCACCTGCCCGCCCGTGAACTCCAGCACGGCGTATAAGAAACGTCCGTCGGGTCGTAGGGTCAGCCAGCTGGGGTTCTCGGCCTCAGCCGCCAGCCCGGGTGCGCTGAGCTGGCCCGTGGCGGGATCGAGCGTCGACCGGTAGATGCCTTGGCTGCCGCCGGGCTTGGTGTACGTTCCGATATAGAAAGTTTCGGCTGGGCTCACGGGGAGGATTATGGAGCCAATCAAGGACCAGATCATGGCGCGATCAACAGGCACTCGTTCCACGAGGTTTCGGCGGCGAACCTCAGACGCGCATAGTCGGCTGCGTCCTTGGCAAATGAGGAAGAGGGGGAGAAGTCGATGGACACCCCGTGGCTGCCGTCGGATAGTGCGGTGTGCCGTTCATACGCGACTGCCTCCAGAACGGCCGCCTGGACGGAGGACGCCGCAACGACAACCTCCGTCAAGCCGGTGTTCCGCTCGATCTGGACGCACAGGTCATAGAGGTCGAGGTAGTAGCGGGGAGGGGTTCCCCTCGGATTGTACGACTTGGTGTTGGAACGAACGTTCGGTACAAACGCCGGCAGGTCGCCTGCGTTCGCGATGAGCGCGTCGGAAAGCGAGCTCGCCGCCGAAGCCAGCGAGCCGAGCTTCGAGGTGTCGATAACGCTTTGGGAGATTTTTCGGTAGGCGTAGGGCGGATTGTCGACCATGGCGTCGACGAACGCCTTGGCCAGGTTAAGGCTGGATGCCGACGGGTTCGATGCGAAGCGTCCAAGGATCGCCGAGTAGGGGTACCCCTCGCCAGGCGGGCTTTCCTCGCTTCCGACCACGTACGCCGCGTTGTCCTTGGCCTCATAAGCGACTTCCAACATCTGCATCAAGCTGGCGTCCCAGGCGAGGATATCGAAGCCATGCCCGCCCAGCGCATCGCCGATCTGCCATGCCTGGATGGCGTTGCCCGTGTCGTCGTCGTAGCTGAAAGCCCGAGTTCTCTGAAGGTCTGCCGCCGAACGCCTCCAGCCGTTGCCGTGGTTCCAAATGACCAGCGCGTAGCGTTCGGCGGGGTAGTTGGCCTTTGCCCAGTTGATGAACGCACTGAGCGTGGCGGGGTCGCCCATGTCGACGCATGTGCCGAGGTCCTGGATGACGGCGCTCTTGACGGCGGGGCTGGTGTCGTGGCGGATCAGATACCGCCGCGTGCCGTTGAACGTCTGGTCCGGCGAGACGTCGGTCGCCTGCTTCCATTGCACCACGACGCGCACCTGCGGGTTCGTGGCCGCGGACTCCATTTGGTTCACGTTGAGCACGCTGAAGCTGTTGAGGTCGTTAGCCGCGTTCATGTAGACTAGCACCGTCCACTTGGCGACGCCCGCCTGCCCCGGCTTGACCGTCACGAGGGATGAGTCGGAAAGGGTCCCCGCTGTGGCCGTTACTTGCCCCGTTCCGGGTTGGGCAGCCTCGAAAAGCCCCGAAGTGGCATTGATCGACCCGATCGAAGCGGACGCCGACCACGTGATGGTCCCGGGTGCCAGGAACGCGACGTGGTCCGCCGCGAAGGCCGTGGCGACGAAGGCCATGTTCTGCGGAACGAAAAGAGTTGCCGAAGCGGGCGAAACCTCCAAGCGGTTGGCCGGCCTTCCCACCGCCGACCGCACCACGGTGGTCCGGTCCAGATCGATCAGACGGACCGCCTCGCCGACCTTGGCGCCACCCAAGTCAGGCTCCGAGTACAGCTCGGCCCGGAGAAGGACCGTCCCCCTCGGCACGGAGCCAAAAAGGTGTTGCTGGATTGGCGCCCCGCCGTAATTCAGCACGGCCTGGCCGACAGTCATGCGGTTCGAGTCGGTGAGCGTGACCCTCTGGGAGAGTCCTCCGCCGGGCTGGTCGTATGAAGTCCAGTCGGTGGCGTAGACCAGCGCGAAGGCCGATGGAGACGAGCCGCCTCCGCCGCCGCACCCGGCAAGACCGAGCCAGGCCCCGGCCGTGGCGAGCAAGGCCAACAACAATCGACTGGACATAACTGCTATTGTAGCAACATTGCCAGGTTTGCCCGGCATGACTCAACACACAGCTGTTTGCCATGAGAGGCGACGGGTGTCCAGCCGATAATCAGAATGGTGTGAGCGGATCCGTGCCCTATCAATCGTTGCTGGATATCCTGCGAGAGTTTGGGGTTCGCACAATCGATGATCGCGCCGTCGACGGCAAGTCCGGGTTTCCGGTTCAGGTGAGGCTGTCCGACGGGACCGACGTCTATCTCGATTTGCCCGAACCGGCCATTCTCGGCAGCCTCGACCCCGAGGCTTTCGGGGTCGTCGTCATCGACCCCCTTGGCTACCCGAGCCGCGTGTGGGGTCTCGCCAAAAGGCTGCCGGCGTTCCAAGGCTCGGACTCTTGCTTTACGACTGAGATCGGTTCTCTGATCGAAGGAGCGGTTCTGGGCACGTCCGGCTCTGTGTACCTGGACGGCTATCGCTACCACGCCGCCCCGCTTGCGATCGGCAGCCGTTACGAGGCGCTCGTGGTGGTCGTCAACGCGCAGGAGGAGAAGCTGGCCAAAGCCCAAGCCTCGCAAAGCATGAGGACGGCGGAGGCGTTGCGACGGATCGGTCGCTCGCTCACGATGCACAACAGCCTGGATCAACTCTGTTTGGCGACCGCTCACGAAATCGCTTCCGTTGCCGACTTGGCGGCGGTTCTTCTCTGGACTGCCGACGAGGACGGCCGCACGCTTCGCTTGACCGGGCGCGTGGGCGTCAATCGGCAAGGTTCGCAATTGATGGAGGTGCTCGCCTTGCAAGGCAGCCCCACTTGCATTGCCGAGCTGGTGGCTGGCAGCCGCCAAGCGTTCTTTTTGAACAGCGTTCTCAACCACGTCATGACGGTCGAACTGGAAGCCAAGTTTTGCTATCTGAAACCCGGCGGCCTCAGCGTGCACCCGCTGGTGATCAGCGACCGGCTTCTTGGGGTGCTCGAACTTGTTGGGCGGGAGGACGACCCGAACTTCGTGCACAGCCAGAGCCTGTTCCAAACCATCGCCGAACACCTGGCCTTGGCCCTGAACAACGCCATGCTGTTCGCCAGCTTCGAGCGCCTGGCCACGCACGACGCGTTGACCGGCATCGCCAACCACCGCATGCTGCAGGAGTTCCTCGCCCAACGCATCATCGAGGCCCAGCGAGGTGGGCAGGAACTGGGCGTGATCATGATCGATGTGGACCACTTTCGGTCCTTCAACGAAGAGGAGGGGCACGACGCCGGCGATAAGGTGCTCAAGCTCGTCTCCGAGGCCATCAAAACCTGCCTGAGGCCTTACGACCTGGCCGCCCGTTACGGCGGCGAGGAGTTCACCGTGGTCCTTCCGGGCAGCGCGCCTGCCGCCACTTTCCAAGTCGCGGAGCGCATTCGAAAAAAGGTGCAGTCGATCAGCTATCGAACGCGTTCCGGACGGGAAAGGCACGTCTCTATTAGTCTGGGCACGGCGTCGTTTCCGCAGAACGGCCAGGACCAGGCAGGCCTGCTCAAGGCGGCGGACACGGCGCTTTTCAACGCGAAGCGGCAAGGGCGCAACCGCACTGTAGCTTACCGAGGCGCCTACTTGCAGCAAACGGATGCCGACGTGGTGGACCTCGACCGCATCCGGCGCTGGGTCCGCGTGGAGGAGCAGGCCGACGTCGACAAGCTGACGAACTACGTGGAGCACGTGCTCGTCCCCTTGGCCAAAAACCTGCACCTGTCGCCGGCCCAAAGGCAGATCCTCAGGGGGCTTGCTTGCGCCTTTGTGCCCTACCGCAACGCGCTGGCCCAACGGGACATCAAGCGGCTTCGGGGGATGGAGGAGTCGGAGGACTTCCGGCTGTTGGTGCCCTCCCTGAGCACCTACGATCAGCCGTACGACGAGGAGTCGCCGGAGGGAAGGAATCCGCTCCTGGCGAGAATTCTGGCCGTGCTGGTAGCAGTGGTCTTCGAGAACGGCGCGCCCCTTTTGGAGAACCCGAGCCGATTCGACCCCGAGGTGGTCGCAGCCATGGGCGAACTTGAAGACGCAGCTTGACGGACGCTCGCTTCGGCTCCAGCGCCTCCAGGAACTCTTTCCAGTTCTCGCCGACCGATTTGCCCGTCCATTCAAAGTGTACGCTCAGGTTCAGCAAGCGTTTGGTCGGCAGGCCTTCTATAAAGTTTCCCGATCCTATCGGGACACGCCGGCATCCGATCTTCCCAAGACGGACGACGAGAAGCGCGACCAGTGGCTGATCCGGCTCTCAAGGGCGTGCGGCAGAAACCTGGGCCCGTTCTTCATGGCTTGGGGGGTCCGACCTCCGAATCGGCGCGCAACGCCGTGAAGGGCCTGCCGTTATGGATGCCGGCCGACCTGCCTCGAAAGATCGTTCAGAAGGCTTTTCGGGAAGAACGGGGTGCGCGATCGGTGACTCCTCGTGCAAAACCCGGCTGAGGCTCAATCTTTCACGAGCATCGTTCCGATACCGGAGTCGGTGAACACCTCGATCAGCATCGCGTTGGGCGTCGCGGCGTTCAGCAGGTGGACTTTCTCGACTCCCCCGCGCAGGGCCGCGAGGCAGGCTTCGAGTTTCGGGATCATCCCCCGGTCGGCTTTGCCAGTCGCGATCATCTCGCGCGCCTTGTCGGGCTTGAGCTGGCTGATCAGGGTTGACGGGTCGTTTTTGTCCTCCAGAACGCCATCGGTGTCGGTTAAGAGAATCAGCTTGGAGGCTTGGACCGCGGTGGCGACGGCGGCTGCTGCACTGTCGGCATTCACGTTTAGCGCTTTGCCGTCCCGATCGGCGGCGATCGAGCAGACGACCGGGATGAAGCCGGAGTCGATCGCCATGTTGAGCACTGCCGGGTCAACCTCGACGACCTTTCCCACGCGGCCGAGTTCTGGCGAAATCGGTTCGCCCAGAAGCAAACCGCCGTCGCGCCCGGATAGGCCGAGGGCTGTGCCACCGCACTGCTGGATTTCCGAGACCAGAAGCTTGTTCCCGCGGCCGGCTAAGGCCATTTCCACCACATCCATGGTGTCTTCGTCGGTAACGCGCAACCCGCCCAGAGTCTTCTTTTCGATGCCTAGTCGGGACAGCCAACGGTCGATTTCCGGGCCGCCGCCGTGGACCAGAATGGTCGAGATGCCGACAAGGTTCAACAGAACCACGTTGCGGATGACGCCGGTAACGAGCTCCGGGTCGCCCATCGCGCTGCCACCGTATTTGACGACAAACGTCTGACCCTGGAACCTTTGAATATAGGGAAGCGCCTGATTCAGAATTTCGGCGACGGTTTGCGCATCGTTCATAACGACCTTTTACCCCGTAAGCCATCTGTGGCGCCTGTAGGTAAACTTAGGCGTATGCACAAGGTGCTTTTCAACATCGGCGGGTTCCCCATTTACTCCTACGGTGTGATGCTGATCATTGCGTTTTTCGTCGGCGTTGCGATTGCCCGTGCGCGTGCTCCTTTTTACGGCATCAAACCCGAGCAAATTTGGGACGTATCGTTTTGGGTGTTGATTTTCGGTGTTTTGGGCGCGAGGCTTTTGTTCATCCTCCAGGAGCTGCCGTTTTACTTGAAGAACCTCGACCAGATGTTCTCCCTGCGTTTTGACGGTTTGACCAGCTATGGAGGCTTGCTAGGCGGGCTGACGGCTTTTCTGATTTGGAGCCGCATTGCCAAGGTGCCGCCCCTTTCTTTGCTGGATTGCGTGGCGCCGTCGGTGTTCATCGGCCACGCGATCGGCCGCGTCGGGTGCTTGTTGAACGGTTGTTGCTACGGCGGCCAGTGCGACTTGCCATGGGGCATCCACGTGCATGACGACCACGGAGGGCTTTTGCCAGGGCTCTACCACCCGGCGCAGATCTACGACTCGTTCTTCAACCTGATCGGATTCGGAGTGGCGATGCTCATTGCCCGCCGCGGCTTGAAGCCAGGGCAAATGATGTCGCTGTTCCTGATTCTTCACGGGCTGGCCCGGGTCGTTTACGAGTTCTGGAGAATCAACACCACTTCGGCATCGTTCATGGGAATGCCGTTCACGGAGGCGCAGCTGGTGTCCGCTTTGATGTCTGCCTTCGGCGTGGGACTCTTTTTTCACTTCGGTCGGAAGAAATCCACAGCATGACCTTCGCCGACCTTCTCGATCGGTTCCCGGGACTATCCGCTTTGGTAGTTGGCGACCTGATGCTGGACGAGTACATCTACGGCAAGGCCACGCGGATCAGCCCGGAGGCGCCGGTCATGGTGGTCCGGCACGACCGCACCAAGCGCGTTCCGGGCGGGGCCGCCAATGTGGCCAAGAACCTCTTGGCATTAGGCGCCCGGACGGCCGTGGTGGGCGTCATCGGCGGGGACGAAGCCGGGAGGCTCCTGGGCGAATCGCTTGAGCCGCTGGGATTCTCCGACGTAAGGCTTGTCGAGGAGTCGGACCGGCAAACCACGCGCAAAACGCGGGTTCTGGCGGACAGCGCGCACCAAGTGTTGCGGATTGACAGTGAGGACGAGAAGCCGGCCAGCGAGTCCACCTGCGAGCAACTGCACGAGATGGCGAAGAAGCTGTTGCACAAAGCGGACGTCTTAGTGCTGAGCGATTACCTGAAAGGCACGCTTTCGAGAAAGCTGGTTGGCGAGCTGATCCATGAAGCGGTGGCATTGGAAAAAACGGTTGTGGCGAACCCCAAGCCGCGCAGCGCCCTTTGGTACAAGGGAGCGCACCTTATCAGCATGAACCGAAAAGAAGCAACGGAGATGCTCGGCATCCATCCCGTGCTTGCAGACGCCCAGGCTGAGACGGCCGCCGGCAACCTGCGCGACTTGCTCGGATCCCCGGTGCTCATTACCTTGGGCGATTCGGGCATGGTTGCGGCCTCGCCGAGCCGGGTTTGCCGCATCAGCGCTCCCCGAGTCGAGGTCTACGACACGGCAGGGGCGGGCGACACCGTCATTGCCACTTCGGCGTTGGGCATCGCGGTCGCCGGCTTCGACAAGACGGTGTTCGAATTGGCGGCGCACACAGCGGCCAGCGTGGTGCGCAAGATCGGCGTGGCCGTGCCCAGCCATGAGGACATCACCGCGCTGCGCTCTCTCGGGTATAGTACGTAGAACTGTCTTTAAACCTTATTGGACTGGGATTTCAGATGCGCATCAAGAACAAAGAGATTCGAAAACGACGCCACCGCAAAGAGCAGACGATCAAGGCCGCCAGACGCGAGCTGAGAAAACTATACGGCGACGGCCAAAAGGCGGCAACCGCCCCCGCAGTCGATAAGGCAAAGTCCAAGAAAACTGTCTCGGAGAAGACGGCAGAGCCTAAAAAAACCGCAAGGAAAGCCGCCCCCAAGGCAGGAGGAACTGATGAAGCGCCGAAGCCCAGGGCCAAGCGAGCTTCCAAGAAAACTGAGGAAGCCCCGGCCGAATAGGACCGTCTCGAAGCGCTGTATTAAGAATCCACCTCCGCGATTTTCGCTAAGGGCCAACGGCGTTTTACGGTTTTTGGCCCTGTTTTTGCTTTTGGAACAACAGGGCAGCCCGAAATCGCGGGGCTGCCGGGTCAACCAGCGCAACCCCTTTCAAAGTGTCTATAATCGAAGCGGCGAACGCCTGTCGGCGACGCTTGAAAACTCGGCACAAAGCCCTTGAACAAGGATCGGCGATGAGCAAAGAAGCATCCGCTGAAAGCAAACAGGACTCGGACCAACGACCGACCATCGAAGTCAAAGAAGAGTGGTGCAAGTCGTGCGGAATCTGTGTGGCGGTCTGCCCACGGCACGTTCTCGAGATGCAGAACGGCATCCCCGTCGTCGTCAAGTTGGAGTCGTGCACCGCCTGCGAGCTGTGCGAAACCCACTGCCCCGACTTCGCGATTTGCGTCACCTGCGGCCGGAGGAAGTTGGAGTAGGCCGCCCATGACGACCCGTGCCGAAGGACGGCAATCCCACCTTATGCCATCAACCCAAACGACCAAAGCCGTGCGCCTATTGACGGGCAACGAGGCCTGCGCCCTGGCGGCCATCGCCTGCGGCATGCGATTCTACGCCGGCTACCCGATCACCCCGTCTTCTGAAATCGCCGAATACCTGTCGAGGCTTCTTCCCCAACACGGCGGTGTGTACATCGGCATGGAGGATGAGATCGCCTCCATGGGCGCCATCATAGGCGCCTCGCTGACCGGCGTCAAGTCGATGACGGCGACCAGCGGCCCCGGATTTTCATTGATGCAGGAAAACATCGGCTTCGCTTCGATGGCCGAGGTGCCGTGCGTGGTGGTCAACGTGATGCGCGGCGGCCCGAGCACGGGCTTGCCCACCCTGCCCGCCCAGGGAGATGTGATGCAGGCGAGATGGGGGACGCACGGCGACCACCCCATTATCGCCCTGACGCCGTATTCCGTCCGCGAGACGTACGACCTCACGATTCGCGCGTTCAACCTGTCCGAGAAGTACCGCGTGCCGGTGATCCTCCTTTTGGACGAAACCATTGGCCACGTCAACGAAAAAGTCGAGATTCCCGACATCAGCGAGTATGAAGTCGTCAACCGCACCCCTCCAATGTGCCCGCCCGAGGAGTACCTGCCTTACCAGCACACGGAAAGCGGCGTTCCGCCCATGGCCAACTTCGGATCCGGCTACCGCTACCACGTAACGGGCCTCTCTCACGACGAAACGGGCTTCCAGACTAACGACAGCGCCGAAATCGAAAAGTTGCTCTTGAGGCTCCACCGCAAGATCGAGATCGCCCGGGACGACATTGTCGAGGCGGACGCTTACCGTATGGACGACGCCGAGATCGGAATCGTGGCTTACGGTTCTTCTGCGCGCGCCTCGAGGGAAGCCATTCGGGTAGCGCGAGAGGAGGGGTTCAGGGTCGGCATGTTGAGGCCGAAAACCCTTTGGCCGTTCATCGACAAAGAAATCCAGTCGTACGCGGGTCAGGTTCGAACTTGGATCGTCCCGGAGATGAATCTCGGCCAAATCGCCCACGAGGTGGAGTGCGCCTTGCACGGACAAGGAAGCGTCCACCGGGTCAACCGGGTGGACGGCTGCCTTATCGAGCCGCCCCAAATCCTGGCCAAAATTCGGGAGGTTTGCTGATGGATTACGAGTACTACCTGCGGGACAAGCACTTCCCCGTCATTTGGTGCCCCGGTTGCGGAATCGGCATCGTTCTAAAGGCGATTTTGCGGGCGATCGACAAGGTCGGCTACGACAAGAACGAAGTGTGCATGGTCTCAGGCATTGGCTGCTCGAGCCGTATTCCGGGGTACACCGACTTCAATACTTTGCATACCACCCATGGGCGGGCGCTGACCTTCGCCACTGGCGTCAAGATGGCCAAGCCCGACTTGAAGGTGATCGTGGTCACCGGCGACGGAGACGCCACAGCGATTGGCGGAAACCACTTCATCCATGCCGCTCGGCGCAACATCGACCTCACGGTCGTCCTGATCAACAACTACATTTATGGCATGACCGGCGGCCAGGCGTCGCCTACCACCCCGGCCGGCAAGCGGGCCACCACCGCGCCGTTCGGGTCCACGGAGAACGTGTTCAACGTGAGCGGACTGGCCGAGGCGGCCGGCGCAACGTTCGTCGCCCGCACATCGACCTACCACACCGTCCAGTGCGAGAAGATGATTGAAAAAGGCTTGCAAAACAAGGGGTTTTCATTGATCGAGGTCATCGCGGCGTGCCCGACGTCGTTCGGAAGGCCCAACAAGCAGGCCGATCCCGTGGAGATGCTGATGTGGCAGAAAGACCACGCGGTGCCTATCACGCGCGCCCAAAACATGACTCCCGAGGAACTGGAGGGCAAGTTCGTCACCGGCATTTTTGTCGACCGGCAGGCGCCCGAATGCCGGACCGAGTACCAGAAGATCATCGACCAGCAGTTCCACCCCAAGGGGGCGCCGGCGCGATGAGGCGCGAAGTTCGATTGAGTGGCGAAGGCGGGCAGGGTCTTGTTCTTGCCGGGAAGATCCTGGCGACCGCTGCCGCAATCCACGCCGGACTGAACGCCACGCAAAGCCAATCGTATGGCCCCGAGGCCCGCGGTGGCGCTTCTCGATCCGAAGTCATCATTTCCGACGGCGACATCGACTACCCTAAGGCGATCCATGTCGACCTTTTTCTTGCTTTGACGCAAAAAGCTTTCGATTCTTACCGTCACGACGTCAAGCCGACGGCGGTGGCCATCGTCGACTCGGAGGCCGTCACGGTCGACCACGACGTTCCTTGTCGTGTCGTCTCTTCGCCGATCGTCTCGATCGCTACAAGCCAGCTCGGCAAGGCGTTGTTCACGAACATGGTCGCTTTGGGCTTGGTCGTCGGTGTGTCCGACGTTGTCCCGGTGGAAGCAGTCCGCGCAGCGATCCAGCAGATGGTTCCCAAGGGAACCGAAGAAAATAACCTGAAGGCGTTCGAGCTCGGGCTCGAAGAGGCTCGCCGCATAAGTGAGACGCCTCAGCCGTTTGGGTAAAATCTCGGCGAAAAGGAGCGCTTGAAATGATGCCTCGCCTGTTGCCGATTGCCCTGTGCGCGTGGTCTGTCTTCGCCCATGCCGGAACCTTCGCCGAACAAAGCCGGCTGGTGGATCGGACCGCACGCTCCTTTCAGTCCTACGACCGTGACCAGGACGGCACAGCGGAGATCGTCAGCCTCAAGCCCTTGGCCAAGGCTGCCGCGAAGGGCCGGGGATACGTGGTGGTTTTGGTCCAAACGCGGCTTTCCAAAGCCTTGGCGCGCCAACTGAAAACCTTTGCCGGCGACATCGCGAAGGACGGCGACAGTGCTTTCGTTCTGGAGACCTCGTTTTACAATGGCCCGGCCCATCAGGACGGGTTGACCGGGCTCGCCTATCGGGACTTTTTGCGGAGGCTGTGGCTGAAAGACCGCGGGCTGAAAGGCGCCGTATTGGTGGGTAACTGGCCGCAGCCGTTCATGGTTCGCCTTTACTGGTGGCTGCGCGACGATCCGGTCACGCTTTACGAGGGAACGAAAGCGGCAAAGTCGTTCCAGCGGCAGTGGGTGAGGAACATCGCCGAGCCGGTGGTGTCGCCGGCCGACATCGTGCTGGCCGACTTGGACGGCGGATGGGACTCGCGTTACTTCAAACACCCGGTCAACCTGGCTCAGCTTCGGGCGGTGTTTCCTGCCGGGAGCGACGTCACGGAGGACTGGGAAGTCGGCCAGGCCCGTTATGAAGACTTCTTTTTCGTGAACGACGGGGTTTGGAGCCAGGAACCGCGGGAGGGCCGCAAGGCGAGATTTGTTTACAAAGGCGAGTCGAACGACGAGTGCTCGGCCGAGGACTTGAAGCGCGCCAACCCGATGGCCCTGCCTGAGATCGCGATCAGCCGCATCAACGCCTATCATGCCGCCGTGGTGCCCGACCCCACGGTTCGGGACAAAGACGGTCGCAAGCTGTTAGACGCAGGCGGGAGACCCCAGGCCTTGGAGTTCGCATCGCTCGAGGCCGTGCCCAAGGACATCTGGGTTTACTCGGAGGCCGAAGAAGTGAAGTTGCTGAACGAATACTTTGCCAGGAACCACGCCTACCGCTCGGGCAAGTTCAAGCATGGGATGGTCCCGGCCTCGGTTTCCCAGGGATTGGGCGAGGGCATTAGCCAAATGAAAGCCTTCATACCGGGTTGGGCCGGTTTGGACCCGTCATCCAAGGAGTATCTGAGGGATGCCACGCTGACCGAGCTGGCCGAGTGGTTCAAAAAGCCGGCGGTGGTCCGCGAAATCCGGGCACACAGCAACCCGGTGATTTCAGAGTTCGGAGCTCCCAAGTCGGTTGACGAACTGGAGAAGGCGTCAGGCGGCGCCTACTTTTGGACGCGCAACGGCAACAGGCTCGAGCCGTCTCTTAAGGGCGTCGGCGGATTGATGGGCTTTGGTTTTTTGCGCACTCTTTACGAGAACCACGCAGTCCCTGACCCTCCGTGCCTTTACTTCCATAACGGTTGCGAGGCCATGCGCCCGGTCGGCGCCGAGGACCTGCCGTTCAACGCTGCCGGGTACGGGCGCAACCAGTTGGCTGAGTGCTTGATGATGTACGCCAACGGGCTCGCGGTGGTTGGCCGGGGCAAAGTGTTTTACGACGAGCCCCGCGATTTTTGGAAGACTTTGGGCGCAGGCGGAACGTGGGGCGAAGCGTGGAGGACCTATTTCGAGGTCGAATCGAAGGACGCTCAGCTGGCCAAAGACGGCATCGGACGCAAGCGCGCCTACTTCTGGAGCCTGCTGGGCGACTTCACGTTGAGGCTACCGAAGGAACTGCTCGCCCCGTCCTCCAAGGCCCTCGGCCGCTAGCTCTCCCGGACCAACAGCTTGAACACGGCGTCGAAGAATTTCGGCCGCATGGGCATCAGCATCTCGTTGCCGTCCTTCGGGCACACGCGGTTGGTGAAAAGGACGCCGAAGATTCCCCGGTCGATGTCGATCCAAACGACGGTTCCGGTGTAGCCGGTGTGGCCGATGGACGATAGCGAGAACAGCGATCCCCCGGACGAGCCATCGGCCGACTTGGTGTCCCACCCGAGCGCCCGGGTGGTCTTCGCCGAGTTGCGTTTGGTCCAGATTCGGATGGTGTCCGATTTGATGACGCCTTGGCCTTTTTTAAGGATCATCTGCGCGTAAAGGGCCATGTCCAGCGGCCTCGAGAAAAGCCCGGCGTTGCCGCTGACGCCTCCCATGACATTCGCCACGGGATCGTGGACGTCGCCTTGCATGTAGCGGTCCTGAACGCGCTTGAACCCCCGCTGGTCCTCGAGCTTGCGCACCCACTCCGGGATGGCCTCGGTCGGCGCGCAGTTCGGTCGGTCGGCCTCGGACGGCTTGTAGCCTGTTTTCGACATGCCAAGCGGCTTGTAGAGACGCTCCTGAAGCCACCGGTCCATGGGCATCGAGACGGCCTTTTCGACGACCTGTTGCAACGTCACAAAGCCGAGGCAGCTGTAGGCGGTAGTGCCGGTTTCGTACTTCAGTTCGAGTTCGTAGAGGTGCCTGATGACCTCCTCCCGAGTGTGCAACGACGTCACATTGGTGTACTCAGGCAAACCGGAAGTGTGCAACAAGAGGTCGCGCACCTTGATGTATTGTTTGGCGCCTGTAAGGAATTCCGGCAGGAAGTGGCCGACGCGGTCCTCGATGTTCAGCAAGCCAGCGTCGACCGCGAGCATTGCCGCCGGGGTGGTGCCAGCGACTTTGCTGACCGAGGCCATGTCCCAAAGGGTGTTTTCGTCAATCCTCTTGCTGCCCTCGTCGTAGGTTTGGCCGCCGATGTAACCGTACCAGGCTCTATCAGCGGTACCGATGGCGTAGGCGGCGCCGGGAAAGGCGCCTGCCTTGACGCCGCCGCGCAACAACTCGTTCAACTCCTCGAGAAACATTTGCGCCATGCCAAAACCTTACCTGAAAGGCCTTGCCGGGTTTTTGCCTGGCGAAACGGAGGCGACGGGCGAAAAAGGGCCGCCTGGCCGAACGGCGGCCCTGAGAGTGCGTTACCTTTTGGTTTGAGTCAGCGCGGCCTTTGCGCCCGTGCCTCTTGCTGCTCGGGCGTGTACATGCTTTCGCGTTGCTTGCTCTCGTCTTGGGGAGACATTTGCGGGTCGTTCGGAGCCTCGGGCCCGCAACCGACGAAAAAGGCCGCAAGGACGCTGAGCATCAACAAAAGGGCTAGTCTCCGCTCCAAGGCTTCCCCCAAAATGCCCACCGCTCGTTGCGGTCCATGGCCGTGCAGTACTCCGAGTAGTTGTTGGCTTCGTTGTTGGCCGGCGTGTCGGCATAGTAAGCGACGAACTTGTCACGACCGAACTTGGCGGCGTGGCCGTCAGCGTAAGCTCCCGGGAACTTGAAGTTGGTGTACTGGCGTCGGGTGTCCCAAATCATCTGGTACCAGCTCCATCCGGAGGCGTATCGGTCCATCGTCGGCCAGGAGGCGTCGATGGCGTAGAAGCGCATCCAGGAGAAGGGAAGGTTGGCGTATCGGGTTGGAGCGACCGCTAGGCGCTTCGCCGGGTCGGCAAATGATGTCTGAGTTCTCGGGGATGAGCTGCTCCAGTTGATGTTGTTGCAGTCCGTGCCGCCCCAGTGCCGGGAATAGCCGTCCGTATTCAAGCTGAGGTTGGTGATCCACTGCCACTTGTAAACGTAGCCGGGATAGAACGGGTCCGCGAAGTCGTCCCCCTGCGGCTCGGCGACCGTGGCGTCGAAGAAGATGCTGCGGTTCTTGACATAGGGGTAAATGTCACCGACCCAGGTGTCGGTGTTCGTGTAAGACGATCCCTACTCGTGGACGAGCGCGTCGTCGTAGTCGGTCGAGTACATGACGAGTCCTAAACCAATCTGTTTGAGGTTTGAAACGGTCGAAGTGATTTTCGCGCTGGCCTTCGCCTGGGCGAAAACTGGGAAAAGAATGGCGGCGAGAATCGCGATGATCGCGATCACGACGAGAAGTTCGATCAGTGTGAAGGCGTGTTTCCTCACGGTCAACTCCGCCAAGAGAAGTACCCCGCTCAATTTAAGACACTGTTAAGAATTTCACCCATTCGGCTTGAAAGCCGGCTCTGAATTGTTTTTAAATTTGTAAAGTATCAGAAATCGAACGCATGCCTGCCAGGCAGGCGGCTAGAGCCCTTCCACGCTGAGGGCCTCGCGAAGGTCGGCCTCTTCAATCATCGCCTCGATCTGTTGCCCATCCAATCGTTGATAGGTGCGCTCGACCTCGTCGGCGAACGCCCAAAGAGTAACGGACGCGACGGCCGAGCACCGGCACAGGGAGGGTAAGTGCACCTTTTCAAAGGTGTCGCCGACGCTATGGTAAAAATGGCCGCCTTGGCCCTCCAGCTTGGCCATCAAACCGACCACCGGAACCCCTTTCAGCATGAAGTATTGGTGGTCGCTGTGGAGACTCGCCTTGTGCGCATAATCGGGCTTCATGCCCAGCCCCGAGAGCTGGGATCCAAGGAAGTCAAGCAAGGCGCTCTTCTTTTTTCGGCCCGGGCACCAATAGCCGTAAGGATCTCCGGTCATGTCAAAGTTCATCACGCAGGCGATGCGTTCCAGCTCGTCCTCGTGGGAGCGCACGTACTCTTTCGAGCCTAGGATGCCCACCTCTTCGGCCGCCCAAAGAGCGAATCGCATCGATCTCCGCGGCCTTTGGCCTAGAGACGCCAAGGCCCGAGCCGCTTCCAGCACGATCGCCGTACCCAGTCCGTTGTCGGTCGCGCCTTGCGAAATGTCCCAGCAATCAAGGTGGGCTCCGGCCATGACGTATTCTTCTGGCGACTCCGCCCCGGCGATCTCACCGATGACGTTGCGGGCCGTGCCTGTCTGCATTTCGTTGCGCATTTCGATCCGCAGCAACGGGGATTGGCCCGCTTTGATCAGCCGCTTGAGCCGTTCGCCGTCCTCTTGCGAGATGCCGATCGATGGGATGGGCGATTCGCCTCGGTGGCAGACCCCGGTGCGCGGCAATCCCCCGGGAGCCGAGCTCAGCATCAGGAAACCGGCGGCTCCCGCTTCGATAGCGATGGCGAGCTTTTCAGTTCGGTGCAATGCCCTATGCCCTTCGGCCACTCCCTCGTCGCTAAGGACGATCTTGCCTCTGGCGTCGAGACTTGCGTAATCGGCCTTTTCCCCGTGATTGGCGTCGACGACCGGCGCCTCGAGAGACGCGCTTCGGGGTGAGTGGCCGTGGGCGAGGGCGATCAAACGCCAAGAGGCCGGGGCAACGGCCTCCAAGGTCAGGCGGCCGCGCCTCCAAACCGGAACACGGAGCTCTTCAAACCATACCCTGTCGCAACCCCACTCCTTCAAGAGCCGCTCGGCCCACTCCTCCGCCTGATTTCCGCTGGGCGCGCCGGACGTTCGCCCGCCCACGTTGTCGCACAGCCACTGAAGCTCTTGGTAAGCTTTGTTGCGAAGAAGACATTCGGCGACCAAACGGTCCATGACGGTCTGAGATAAAGGCATAAGGCAAGCTTACTCCTTTTGCGTCCGCCAAAGGAGCCTGCAAAGGCTATAATCAGGGCATGATGGAATTGGCGCTGGCGGCGGCGGTGCTTGCATCAGGGATGGCGAGGCCTGCCCCTGGAATCGTTTGGGCGCCTTCGGTTTTCTCGGGCAAGCGCGCGGACTGGGCTGTGGTCGACACAATCGTTCTGCATCACACGGCTGGCGGGACGGTTGAAGGCGTCGTCTCATGGTTCAACAATTCCAGAGCGCGGGTGAGCAGCCACTACACCGTCGACCGCGACGGCACGATCTATCAGCACGTTTCCTGCTTTCGAACGGCTTGGCACGCCGGCGAAAGCGTTGACTTTTACGGCCGCTCCAACGTGAACCGCTTCAGCATCGGCATTGAGATGGTAAACCGGGGCGACGGGAAGGACCCTTGGCCCGATGCGCAGGTGCAGGCCGTTCGCAATTTGGTCGCCTTTCTCGTCCGCCACCGGTTCCCGACGGTCACGCAACTGACCTCTCATGAGTTCATTGCTCGGCCGGTCGGGCGCAAAAACGATCCCAAGGGGTTTCCCTGGGAAAACCTGGCGGACCTCGGCGTGCCCATCCACATCGGACGCCCGCCGAGCGAACAAGAGGATGGCTTGCAGGATTAGCCCCGCACTTTCTTGAACGCCTTGAGGGCGAACTCGAGGTCCTCGAGCGTGTGGCAGGCGCTCGGCATGGTGCGCAAACGCGCCTTGCCCCTTGCAACCGTCGGGTACACGATCGAAAGAGCGTACACCCCTTCGTCCCATAGGGCCTTCTCCATCTCCTGGGCCTTGCTCTCGTCCCCCACGAAAACGGGAGTGATCGGCGTTTCGCTGCCCATCGTGTCGAAGCCGGCCTCCGCCAGGGCGTTCTTCCACCATCGGGTGTTGTCCCACAGGCGCTTCATCGGCTCGGGGTCGTTCTCCATCACATCGAGGGCGGCGATCAGTGCGGCGGCGACCATCGGCGGGTGGGCCGTGCTGAACAGGTAGGGCCGGCCACGGTTGATCAACCAGTCCTTGAGCAGCGCCGAGCCCGCGATGTATCCGCCAATGACGCCAAGAGCCTTGGAAAGGGTGCCGAGCTGAATGTCGACCCGGCCGTACAGGTTGAAATGCGACGTGGTGCCGGCGCCATTCTTGCCCAGCACGCCGCTGGCGTGGGCGTCGTCGACGTAAACAAAGGCGTTGTATTTCTCGGCTAGTTCTACGATGTCTGGCAGCGGGGCGATGTCGCCGTCCATGCTGAACACGCCGTCGGTGATGATCATGCGCTTCTTGAAGTTTTGCGTCTTTCTCAGGATCTGCTCGAGCTGGTCCATGTTCTTATGCTCGTAGACATATCCTTCCGACTTCTTGTAGGCGGCCGCTCCCAGGCGCACGCCGTCGATGATCGAGGCGTGGTTCAGCTCATCGCTGATGATCACGTCCTCGCTGGTGACGACCGCAGGAATGCACCCGCTATTCGCTGTGAACCCGCCGGTGAACACGAGTGCCGCCTCCACGTGCTTGAACTTGGCGAGCTTTTCTTCGAACTCCTGGTGCACCGACATCGTGCCGCCGATCCAGCGGACTGCGCCGGCTCCGACCCCCCATTTTTCAATGGCCTCAAGCGCAGCCTGCCGCACCTTGGGGTGGTTCGCAAGGCCCAGGTAGTTGTTGCTGGAGAGGTTGACCACCTCTTTGCCGTTCATTTTCACCCGTCCGCCTGCCGGCGACTCGAGGATGCGCGGCACCTTGTAGAGGTTCTGAGCCTTCAGGTCGTCGATGCTGCTGGCGAGCCATTTCTGGAATTCCTGATTCATGCCGATGGTTTACCCGAAACTGGCACAGGAGATCGTTCGGATTTCGGCGCTACGGGAGCTGAACGGGAGATCGGATCTTTAGGCGCCTGTCGCAACGGTTCGCAAGAGGCGCAGGGTGCCTTCGGCCATCGCTCGGGCGCTGTAAAACGCGCGGACGCCGGATTGGGCATGAGACCGCAACTCCCGCAATTGCTCGGGGTTCTCTTGGAGCCGTTCGAGGGCAGAACGGAGCGATTCCGGCGAGCCGGTCTCAAAAAGCAAAAGGGCGCGGGTCAGCTCGCTCATTTCCTTGAAGACGCCGTTGTTGGGCACGACGGCCGGCACGCCGCTCGCGAGAGCCTCCAGGGCGGCCGTCCCTCGAGACTCGCGAATGCGCGATGGCAGACAAAAAACGTCAATCTTGCCCTAGAAGTAGGCCTTTTCAGCCGCGTTCAGCTCGCCAAGGTACTCGAACCGATGGCCGTCGATCGATTGGAAGTACTTCCGGTCGAGCACCTTTCCCGCCACCAGCAGGCGGGCTGGCGACCCTTGCAGGGCGTGCACCAGCAGATCGAGGCCCTTTACCGGCAGGATCGACGACAAGTAGCCGACAACGAAGCGGTCTGCCGGCTCCCGTTGGGCGCCTTCAGGGCCTTCGGGGCAGTCCACACCTGTCCTCACGACGTGCACCTTCGAAGCTTCGCAGGCGAGAACGTCGACCATCTTGATGCGGTGGTCTTCGCAGGTCGCGACGAACAGATCAATGGATGCGGAGTTCACGCGGATTTGATCGAGGCATCGATCCCTGAAAGCGGGAGGCAAGGCCTCCAGAAAGCTGTCTTCCCCTTGCAAGAAGCACACGATCGGCACAGCCGGCTCTTGCCTTTAGGACGGGAGCGATTCCAGACAGCAACGAGTTGGTGACCGTCACCACCGACGGTTTCTCAGAAACAAAGGCATCGGCCAGTCGCGAGAATTCCCGCGACAACGGACCGTTCGGCCCCCTCAACGTATCGAGCGTCATGGGGCCGAGGGCGCTGGGCTTGGTGCTGACCGCGAACTTGGAGGCCCATTTCAGTAAGCGCTCGTTGTCGAGCGAGCGGGCCCACGGCTCCGGAATCGAACGGAACACCGGCGAGCGATGCTGAAGGTAGGCTTTGACGCCACCCAGATGGATGGCGCGCTGGGGGAACGCAAACTCGCCGTCCAGCTTGAGCGGCGTGTAGAGCGGGTAGACGACGGCCTCCTCGCCAAGGCGGCGCAACTCGCGGATCAGCAAGGCGTCGTGCGCGCACGCCCCGCAGTACATCGACCCGGCTCCTGCCGCCAAATGAACGATCTTCATGGTCACTCGATCATCTGCATCGTCCGCGCGGCCATGTCGCTGATTTTCACTCGCGTGTAGCCCTGGACGCCGGTTTCGAGCGTGTCATGGAAGGGCGACGACCACTTGTCAGGGATTCCTTGGACACCGATGAGGCCGCCCAGCACGGATCCCGCCGTCGCGCCGTTGCAGTCGGTGTCGAAGCAGGCCTGAACGGCATAGCAGATCGTTTTGCCGTAATCCAGGCCGCCCCAGAGCAAGGCGACGAGAACCACCATGGCATTGCTGACGGTGTGGCACCACCCGTAACCGGTCTTCTCATCCCATTCGGCGTGAACGAGTTCAACTGCTTCGTCGTAGGTCATCCCGGCCTTGTGCCACCCGACAACGCGGCGGAGGGCCAAGGCAAGCCGGCTCCTTGGCGGTATCACCGCGAACCCGGCTTCGACAACGTCATCCAAAGACGAGGCCGTGAGTGCGGCGGCATTCATCGCGGCCGACCACATTTCGCCGTAGATGCCGTTTTTGACATGGCTGATGGAGGCGTCGCGCCAACCGTATTCGGCGGCCGTGTAGGGGTCTCCCGGGTTCGCGTAGCCGAAGAAATCGGCGCGGATTTGCGCCCCGATCCACTCGCGGTAGGGGTTGACGCAGGTTGCGCTCAGAGGCGGAAAGACGGCGTTGACGAAGTTGCGATAGGCCACGCGCTCGGCGGTGAAGGTGCGGAGAACCGGGATGTTGTGGAGCCAAAACTGGGCGACCTGAAGCGGAGTGAACGAGCGGCCGAACTGGCGGATGACCTCCATTCCGGTGACGGTGTAGTTGATGTCGTCGTCCTCGGGCATGCTTTCGACCCGTTCGATCCAGCAACCCTGGTCGGCTTTCAGACCGTGGGCCTCGAAAAGCTCAGGCGGCGCCTGGTTGGAGATGTAGCCGTGGAGAGGCCATTGGCCCGAGCCCTTGAGGTAGCCCTCCATCGTCGGCCGGCGCCAACCCTCGCAAACCTTGCCTAAAAAGCACCCGCAGACCCTGCCGAGCCAGGCCCCGTGGATGCGATCGGCCAGTTGGGACTTGTCTGACAGCTTTCGCACGTGCCCGGGAACCCAATAGGCCTTGATGCTGTCGAGATCGCTCGGTTCGTCCTCTTCTTGCGTGCCCGTGTAGGGCAATGACTGCACCTTTTCAAAGAGGGTCTCGGCCCGCTCCTCGTCGAACGGCTCCTGGGCCAAAAGCGAGTCGAAGAGGTCCTTCAACGGAGCCAGATCGCGGCCTTCCGCTTCGGCTTGCAACCGCTCGTCGATGACCATGCCCGGGGTTATGCTGAACCAACTTCTTTCCATACGCGCTCCTGTGGTACAAATTGTAATGTCTAGGCTTGGCTGTCTTCTGCCTTAAGCCTCTTTCGCCAGCTTTCTTCGATAAAGGCCTCAAAGGCGGCTAGCAGTTCGGGGTCGTCCCGGGGGACATCGTGATAGATTGTCTGGACCCATTTGCTGTTCCGGTCGCGGATGAGCTCCTGAGGGTAGAGGGCGACCATCATCCCCTCCTCCACCTGGGACTTCGGCAGAGGCAACCCGTTGAGCCGGTTATAGAGGGCCTGGCAGTAGTCCGCCTTGATGAACTTGCCAAGGTTCATGTGCGGGGTCAACCGCGCGTTCCACTCGATCATATACGGAAGCCGCGACTCCTTGTGAACGATGAAGTCCATGCCGCAGAATCCGTTGAACCGAGTCTTCTGGATAACCCGTGAGGCGAATTCGTAAACCTCCGGGATGTCAAAGAATCTCCTTACGGTGCTTGGCCCGGTGTCCGGAGGGTAGCACTCGACCTTCTCCGAGGCTGTAGCCATAAGCAGTTCCCCATGGAAAGACACGGAGGCCATGCTGCATCGCTCGCCGGGCACGAACTCCTCTACGGTGATGTGTCCTGTCCCGTGTTTGAGATCGCGCACCATCTTGACGGCGCGGCGGTAGATATCGGCCAGGCTGTCTTCGTCTCGGCAGATGGCCACCCCCGTTCCGCCTGCCCCGACCCCCGATTTGACCACGACCGGATAGCCGACCTCCTCGGCCATGGAAAGCGCATCGGCCGTGCTAAGAACGTCCTGCGACCGAGGGCACCGAACGTCAAGCTGCTTCAGCAGACGGCGAAACTCGAACTTGTCGATGGTTGCCTCAAGGTGCTGCGGCAACGGCAGGGAGTTGCGAACGGCTTTCTTGCCATCTTCGTCGAGGCCGATATCCATCCCGCTTTCGATGGCCCTCAGCGCCTTGTGGAGGAACTTGAGGACCGTCTCGTCGCCGATGACGACCATGACCGGTTGCCAGTCCTTCATTGCCCGGGTGAAGGTTTTCGCGACAGTTGTCCCGTTGAGGTCGGGCAGAATGTAGTGGTAATCGGCGTGGCTCGTCTTCGACAGCATGGAGTCGCGCAGGCAGATGGTGGCGACCTCGAAGCCGGCTTCCTTCAGGGCCTTCGGCATGCGGGGCGTGCCGAGCCAGAGATCGACTCCGAAAACGATGATCCTATTGTTATCCATAGCAGTTGGCTAATCCCGGGCAACTAAGCCGTCGGCGCAAGCCAGGTTGTAGCCCAGCACCGCGAAGACGAGCGCGCTCCGGCCGACGTGCTTCACGTTGACGCGAGACAGGTTGTCGTTCTGGCTGTGCCAAATCTCCATGTAGTTGGCCGTGCCTGTCTTGCGCATGAAGTAGGCGGGGACGCCCTTTTCCACAAATGGGGCGTGATCGCTTCCCCCGCTGCGCCTTGAGGGCGAGCCCGACGGCTTGTAGGTTGTGATCCGAAATTCATACGACGGGTCGGTGAGTTTGAGGGGCTCTGCGGCGTCCATGAGAAGCTTGGCGGCACTCTCCGAGCACGTTAGGCCGCTGTTGTAGTTGGTGCCGCCATCGTCGACGAACACTGCGCTGATCTTGCCGAGCTCCTTTTCGTGTTGCTCGACATAAGCTTTGGAACCGAGAAGGCCCTGTTCCTCGCCCCCGAACAGGATGAATCGGATGGTGCGCTTTGGTTTGACGTTGAACTTGGCGAGGATGCGGGCGGCCTCAAGGATGGCGGTGCAACCGGTGGCGTTGTCACTGGCGCCCTCGGAGCCTGGGCCGTCCCAACTGTCCAGGTGTGCGCCAAAAATCACATATTCGTCGGGTTTTTCGGTGCCGGGGATGTCGGCCACGACGTTGGAGACCGTTACGTTTCGCCTGTCGAATCGATTGTCGATGTCGAACTCCAGCTCAGGCTTTTCGCCTCGGGCGAGAGCGTCGCGAACGGTTTTCATGTCGGAAGCCCTGACGATGATTCTTGGAACTTTGGACAAGGCCTCCAAGGTGTCGATTTTCATGTTGCCGTGGGTGGTCACGAGCTCGCTTGCTGATGCGTAGACCCACCCTGCGATGCCGCACTCCTCGACCTTTTTCCGCAGACCTTGACGTTCTTCGTTGGGCCGCCTTTCGAGGGTCATCCCTGGCCCTGCTGGCAGCACCCAAGCGCCCTTGAGCGCCTCTTTGGCTTGTTCCAGCTCTTCTTCGGTGCTTGGCTCCGGCATGGCGCGCCCCCGGACGGACCCTCGGGTTCCAACCGACCAGGCCAGGGTGGTGAACTGAAAGTCGCGCCTTTCCGGAACGACCATCCTTCCAACTTGCCTCGGACCTCGGTTGAACCCATAGGGAACATCCAAGAACGGTTCCAAGCGCACGTTTTTGAGTCCCCAGTCTTGGAACTTCTTAGCGGCCCACCGGGAAGCTGCGTCGTACCTGTCGGAGCCGGTGAGGCGCGGGCCGATCTTTTTGCATAGGTGGCGGATATGAAGGCGGGCCTGGTTGCGCTTTTCCCCCTCTTCGATGATCTTTCGGTTGGTTTCTGGCAGGCCTTGCGACGGGGCCAGCGGCCAAAGCAAAGCGAAGCAAAGCACAGCCGAAGTTCGGTAGCGGTTCATGCCAGCAGTTTAGCCGAACGCGGCCGGACAGGTGTCGCCGAACGGCGAGATGGTAACTTTGTTTTCCGTGATCGACACGCACTGCCACCTCAACCTTGCCGACGCCTTCCCCGACCCCGAGGCGGCCGTGAAAGCCGCGCTCGATGCAGGCGTCGAGGGGATGGTGGTCGTCGGCATCGATCGCCAGTCGAACGACCGGGCAATCGCGCTTGCGGAGCGCTTCCCGTGCGTGTGGGCGGCGGTTGGCTGGCATCCCACCTCGGCCGCATCGTTCACGGATGGGGAGTTGAAGCATCTCGAGGAATCGTTGCAACACCCAAGGGTGGTCGCCCTGGGCGAAGTGGGTCTGGATTGCTATTGGCACACGGCGACTCAAGACCAGCAACGCCTGTGCCTGGAGGCGCAACTGGAGGTCGCCAAGTCGATTCGCAAACCGAATGCCCCTGCTTTGGGCGGCTCCTCCCTGCCGGTGATTTTCCATTGCCGGAACGCCTATTCAGACCTGCTCGACATGCTGGAGAGGGATCGGCCAGAGAGGTTCGTGCTTCATTGCTTTGCAGGCAGCATAGAGGACGCCCGGCGAGCCGAAGCCCTCGGCGCTTACTTGGGCATTGACGGCCCCGTGACCTTTAAGAAAAGCCACGCTTTGCGGGGGATCGTCGCCGGGTACCGCCGCGATCGCCTTGTCCTGGAAACCGATGCGCCGTTCCTTTCCCCCGAACCTTTTCGGGGTAAGCCCAACTCGCCGGAGAGGCTGGTGTGGATCAACCGCGCCGTTGGCGCCGTGCTCGGCATCGATGAGCGAACCTGCGACCTATTAACCACGGATAACGCGCGAGAGCTTTTTGGGCTGGTGGATCGCCCGAGGATGTAAGCGCGACCGACGCCGCGCCGCCCTACGGAGCAATCGCCTGCTAAGGGACCCTCAACGCCACGATCAAGCCGGCGGTGCCGAAGAAGGCTGCCAGAACGAAGGTCGCCTGGTAGCCCAAGAACGTGGCGACCAGTCCGCCGACAAGGCTGTACAGGGCGCAGAGGCTCAAGGCCGCCGTCGCCACGCCGATGGCCATCGGGCGATCAACCTCTTCGACTGAGGCGTAAAGTAGGTTTTGACAGGTGGTCCACAAACCGTCTTCGGTGGTTCCCATTAGGAAGAACAAGGCGATCATGAGCAACGGCGACACATATTCGGAAAGGACGCCGAGCACCGGCACCGCAAGCATGCACGCGGCAATGATTCTAACGGTCAAGATGGGAGAAAACCGGTCGCTGATCATTCCCCAAAGCGGGCCGGTGGCGATTTTGCCGATGTTCTTGGCAATGAGGTACGCGCCGGCAGCCGCGACCGCCACGCCAAGTTTCTGCCGGGCATGCAAAACGTAGTAGGCGGTCGCCACGCTGGTTCCATCAAGGGTCCATCGCAAGAGAACGATGCTGCGCAGGCGGGGATACCTTTTCAGCAAAGGGACCATCTCCTTAAGAAAGGAAACGAACGCCGGTTTATCGCTTGCGTCGATTTGAGTGCCGGCGGGTTCGCGCAGGTTGGCCAGAAAGGTGAACGACAAGGCAGCGCTGAACGCCCAAAAACCCGCCAAAATGGCGTAGTTTTCAGGGAACCGAAACACGTTGCTCTCCAGAACCCAGGCCACAATGCCGCCCGCAACGACGGCCACGATGCCGCCGACGGATTGGATCAGCCCAAAGAATCGCCCTCGGAACTCCGCTGGGACGGCTTTGGCCACGATCTCGGTCCACGACACCGCGCAGAACCCGTCCGCCAGCCAAAAGATCGAATAGACGGCGACGAGGTACAGCAGGACGAGTCTTGGATGGTCGCGGCCGCAGAAAAGAAGCATAGGCCACAGGGTTTGCACCAAGGCGCGGCCGACGCCGGCCGTGCCGACCATAAACCGCTTGTGGAACGGCCTTCCATGAATGTAATGGGCGGCGATCAACGAGGGCACCGCAAAACCAATCACTTGGAGGAACCTCGTGACGCCGATAAGCCAGTCCGGAGATCCGAGTTTGTTCATCAGCACCGGAAAGACCGTCGAGGCGTCGAACACCGCCAATCCAAAAATGAACGCTCCCGCCTCCAAGAGGAGCACCGAGGCGTTCCATTTCAGGTTGCGCGCCGCGAAGCGCAGCGGGGTCTCGGCCGTCGTGCTTGTGCCTGTCACGCCTCGGATGGTATCACAAGCTTCGGTCATAATACTGGTGGTGGAATTTCGCGTCGTTTTGGACGAGGGCCACAGTTGCATGGGTGGGGACGAGGCAGCGGTCGACTCCATCCATCGCAGCTACGCGGATGCCTTGCGCCGTTGCCAAGAGATTGTTCGCGAGTCCCTGGCGGGCCTGGCGGCGCAAGGTTTTGTCGGCGAGTCGTTGCTAAGGGCCTATGAGGCGCGGGGTGTCCAGCCGTTCATTATGCCAGCGGAGGGCCCCCCTTTCCAAGCCTTGGAGTATGCCCGGCAGGCGTGCAGGTAGAGGACCGGGCCGAGCCACCCAGTCCGTGCGCTGGCATAGGGTTGACGGGCCCCGCAATTTGGGTATAATGGTCTGCCGCTGAATTGGGGGTATAGCTCAGTTGGGAGAGCGCTTGCATGGCATGCAAGAGGTCACGGGTTCGAATCCCGTTACCTCCACCAAGATCCCGGGTGTTGGCCTCCTTGGGGGATCTAGATCATTAATGGGGGCAGAGCCCGCCTCAAGCTGATAAAACATCCTTGAGGTGAACATCTTGACCAGCGATGAAGCGATAGTCGGCCTGCC
>JGI24187J35170_1000012_pt1 | contig 90486 bp, 91 predicted proteins | sample YNPBryBLVA2012_FD_35170 | JGI IMG/M metagenome (IMG submission 35170)
AAAAACCCAAGGGAGGCTTTTTTATGGACGAACTCGAAGGCAAACTTGCCGAATACGAATCCCTCAGGAACGAGATCAGTCAAAACGACGCTTTGATCCAAAAGGTCAACATTTTCGGCTTCTGGGCGGTCGTTCTGCCGTTGCTGTTTTTCGCGTACCACCGAGACAACGAGGTCTTGATCCTTCCCCCGGTCGCCTACTTCGTCTATCTGCAGATGGTGGTCCACAAGCTGGAGGGCACCTTCCGGATCGCCGGCTATCTGGCGACGTTTCTCGAGCCTCAAATCCCGGGAATGGGCTGGGAGTCGCGCCTGGNCCTGCTCCGNGGCAAGTCCAGCACTCTGCCCGGCGTGCCGACCCATACGGCATTGCTGATCGTGGCAGTTGTCGGAACCCTCGTCCCGTCGGTTACCGCGTCCTCGGCGCCCCATGCCTTCATTTCGGGGGCGGCTGCCGTGGCAGTTCTACTGTGGTCGATCGCTCAAATTCGAGCTTTGAATGAGCTGTCTGGTCCGAACGGCTTCGCCAAAAGCTGGAAAGAGCTAAGAGAAAAAGAGTCGCGAGCACAAAGCGCCCAGCAGCCGTAAGTGAAGTTCTAGCCAACTGATTCTTGGTGCTGAGGCGGTTGGCGGGTCATTGGCAGTGCCGCGGCATACGGAACGTCTCACGGCGAAGGGCGAGGCGCAAGGCTGGCCGGCGCTCCCAGGTCTCCTCCCCTTGCCTCGGCAGGGGGAGGACGCTCGAGGCGCAGCCTTGGGCAGGAGGGTGTTCTTTCAGGGCGCCTTATGTCTTGCGGGAACCGGCAAGCGGCCGGTCCCGCGTTCCCAGCTAGGGCAGGAGTGGCAGAACGCGCCGGCCCAGCGCTGGGAACCTCGCACGGTTCGTCTGCAAATTACCCCCTTCCCGGTTCTTATCCGCTCAGAGCAGACAACCGAATTTCGATCCAATCGTTTTCGGCTGACACCGAATCGATCCGGGATTTCAGCGGCAGGTCCGCGCAGTTCAGAACGGGGTTGATGGCGGCGATCTGTTCCTGAATCATGCCCTTGATGTCGGCGCCCATCGCTTCGGCGCCAAGGAGNTCTAGGTTCAGTTTTTGGCCGCTTNCGATCGCCAGCTTTGCCGACACGGTTGCCCGGATCGTGATTAGGACCCTTTTGCTGCCCTCGACAATGATGCGGCCTTCGCGAACCGACACCCTGCAATCCGTCAGTCCGCCGGGAGAGATGGCGTTCAAAAACCGGGCGAGAGAAAACGCCGAGAGGCGCGCAATAACTGATCCGCCCTCCGGCAAAGAGACCGACCAGGGATTGTGCCCCACACGGAGCGAGGGCGCCTCCGCCTCGATCTCATCGATGATAAGCCCGTTCGGCAACACGACGTCCGCGAGCCTCAAACCCAAACGCGAACAACAAACCATTTCGCAAATCCTACCCGCTTCACTTCCATGGGCGTAACTTGGTATTGTGAACGCATGGTGTTTCCAGTCATCTGCGCAATAGTGTCCTTGGCGGCACAACAAAACGACGTGCCCGGTCCGAACCTCGCCCAGCGGGAGTTCCGCGCGGCTTGGGTGGCCACCGTGGCCAACATCGACTGGCCCACAAAGCCGGGCCTGCCAGCCGACCAGCAGAAGGCCGAGCTGTTGGCCGTCATTCAAAAGGCCAAGGAATTGCGCCTGAACGCGCTCGTGCTTCAAGTCAGGCCTGCTTGCGACGCTTTGTATGAGTCGAAGCTGGAGCCATGGTCTTATTACCTGACCGGCGAGCAAGGCCAAGCACCGTCTCCGAAGTGGGACCCGCTGGCCTTCGCCGTCGAGGAGTGCCACAAGAGGGGCATCGAGTTGCACACCTGGTTCAATCCCTACCGAGCCTTGCACCCGACCCACAAGGGGCCCATCGCAGACACGCACGTTTCCAAAACTCGGCCTTCGTGGGTCAAGTCTTACGGAAAGTACCTTTGGCTCGACCCGGGCGACAAAGAGGCGCGGGAACACTCCTTGAACGTTATTCTGGACGTCGTTAACCGATACGATATTGACGGCATACACATCGACGACTACTTCTACCCCTATCCCGAGACGGACCCGAACACCAAGCAAAAGATCCCCTTTCCCGACGAGTCTTCCTGGAGGCAGTACCGAGCGGAGTTGAGCCGCGACGACTGGCGCCGCAGCAACGTGGACGCGTTCATCGAGCAAATGTATCGGCGCACCAAGCAGGCCAAGCCGTGGGTCAAGGTCGGCATCAGTCCGTTCGGGATCTACCGCCCGGGTTACCCGCCTACCGTCAAGTCCGGCTTTGACCAATATTCGGCTCTGTACGCCGACGCGCTCAAGTGGCTGCAAAACGGCTGGTGCGACTACTTCACGCCCCAGCTCTATTGGAAGATCGATTCGCCGCAGCCCTACGAGGATTTGCTGAGATGGTGGACGTCGGTGAACGTCAAGGGACGCTTCCTATGGCCGGGGTCGTTCACAAGCCAAGTTTTCGCATCCGAAAAGGACTGGAGCCCTGAGGAGATCGTCAACCAAATCAAGATTTCCCGCGCCGTTCCCGGCTCGTCGGGCCACGTGCACTTCAGTCAAAGAACGTTCCGCCTCAACCCCAAGAACATCAACGGGCTGCTGACGGGCGGCGTTTACGCCAAGCCCGCGCTGGTTCCGGAGCTCGGCTGGCTGGCAGGCGAGGCGCCTCAGCCCCCGCGATCGGTGGCCGTAAAAAACGGCATGCTGACCTGGCAACCAGCGGCCGATGCGAAAGTTCGTTTCTACGCGGTATACCTGAAGGTCGGCGGGGAGTGGTTCTTGGACGACGTGGTCGGTGCCGACGCAAAGTTTTACGTGGCGCCGGCAAAAGTGGGGAAGCCTGAGGCCTACGGGCTGGCAACTCTCGACGTTTACCAGCGGCAGAGCGAGATCGTGGTCGCCAAATAGCGCATCATCGCGTGTCACCCAAGGCCGGCCCTGCTGGAAGCTTTGTTTGGCGCCTCCGGCGTTGTGGCCGTTACCCGGCAGGGGCAACCATTTCGACTTGGCCGCACGATTGCGGAAGGCGTTTCGATGTGACTTTAGACCATGGAAGACCCTGGGAGCCTCTTTCGGGCAACTTCCCGTATGTGCCGGTCCACGACCTGCTGATCCACAAGCGCGAAAACGGAATCGTCGTTGGAAGCCACGCCCGAGCTGCGCGGCCGAGTTTGGACGAAGCGCCCAGGACCGGCGGTGTCGTGAATCAAGGACAAGGCAGGCAAGGTTGTCAAGGAACGACCATCGACGCAACGACCGGATTCAACAACTTTGCCATCGATCTGCAATTGGCGCCCGAGAAGCACGACCCGATCGACGCCAAATCTCGCAACCCGAAAACCATAGATGAGAAAATGGCCGACCCGTTCCTTGCGAACCGTGCCACCTGTCTTGAGGTTGTCGATTACAAGGTCGAGCTATGCGTTGGCGCCACAATGGCAACGGTCGACTGGAAGATCACGGAGGCCAACGATGCCGGCATGGAGCCTATAAGACGGCGCGGTTAAGAAGACGCGGAACGGTGAGGACTCCTCAGGCGACGGGCATTTCCGGGGCGACGCGTTCCGCGTAGGAAAGCAGACCCCCGTCCAGGTTGCGAACGTCCTTGAAACCGGACTTGGCTAAAAATCGTACCGCCGAGGCGCTGCGCGCTCCGGAACGGCAGTAAACCACCCACTTTTCGTTCGCGCTGAGCTCGTGAATGCGGTCCTTCAACTCGCCCAGCGGAATGTGCAGGGCGCCTTCGATCATCGAGACCTCGACCTCCTCGGGTTCCCTCACATCGAGCAACCTCGGCGGGTTGGCCGATCGGAGTTCTTGAGCGAGTTCGTCGGCGTTCAACCGCGGAACGAAGAGCGAAAACATGGCAGGAGTTATACCCTCATGGAAAAAGGTATCCTGCCGTTGGATCTATGATCGTCCCTGTGGACAAGGCCCTGTCGAACAACGTCGTGCTTCTTGCCGGAGAGGAGGAGTACCCACGGCACAAAGCTCTCCGAGCCATTTTGGCGGCCGTGGCCCCGGAGGGAAACGACTTCGACCTGCAGACCTTCGACGCCGACGCGTCCTCACCGGCGGACTGGCTCGCGTCGGCGTCCACCAGCCCGTTCCTGAGCGAGAAGCGCACCGTCGTGGTGCGCCACATTCTTAGGACCGACCCTCCCGAGGACCTTTTCGGCAAAGGGTGCGCAAAACTGAAGAGCCTTCCGCCCTATGCGTTCCTGGTGTTCGTGGCCGACGACGAGCAGGGCGACGACATCAAACAGCGCAGACTGAAGGCGCAGAGGGCCTCGTGGGAGACGGCCATAAGCAAGGCCAAGGGTTTTGTGTATGCCTTCAAGGGGGATGCCAAGGCCCTGCAGACGGCAATAAGGGAGGAGGTTGAGGAGCGGGGCTGCAAAATCACGGCCAAGGCCCTGGACGCTTTGCAGGAAATGACGGGCGGGAGCCTCAGCCGAGCACTCGATGAAATCGACAAGCTGACCCTCTTCGCAACCGACAGCACCATTCGCGAGGCAGATGTGAACCAAGTCGTGTTCGCCTCGAGAGAGTGGAACGTTTTCAAAATGGCCGATGCGATTTTCGCGGGAAGCGCCAAACAGGCCGTGTCCCACCTCAGAATCCTTCTTGAAGGGTCATCCAAGCCCGAGGATGTCGCCTTCGGCACGATTTTTCCACAGACGATGAACCAGCTGAGGTTGCTTTGGCAGGCTCGGGTGTGCATCGACCGCCGCGTGTCGCCAACGGACGTTCCGGCAGAGCTGTTGAAAGCGTTTCCGGAAAAGCCGAACCTGGCCAACGAGGCCGAGTGGAAGCAAAGACGAGTCATGCAGACGGCGCGCAAGCTCGCACTGGGGCAGATCGCCGATTGCATGCAAATCGTTGCCGATACCGACGCCGCACTCAAGGGACTTCTGCCAAGCTTCAACTCTCAAGAGGCCCTCGAGCAAATGGTGCTGCGAATGATCGAGGCCGTAGGACCGTCCCGATAGGCTAAGAATCCTTTGGAACGGCCCCAGCGTCTGAAACGTTGACATAATAGGAAANGACGCCCAAGAAGGGGAGTAGCGNCTGCGTGGAGCAGGGGGTTGATCGTCAGTACGCCGAAAAAGGCCGGTCAACCCGTAACCAGCAAGACCTTCGTTGCACGCGGGTGCAGCGGGGGTCTTTTTGGTACAAGGAGAACGCGAGATGAAGACACTGAAGGTTGGTTTGATGCTGGCGGCGCTGACCGCGCTGCTCCTTTGGATAGGAAACCTCGTTGGCGGAACGGCCGGCGTCATCCTCGCGCTGGCCTTCTCCGTCGTGATGAACATGGGTGCCTTCTGGTTCAGCGACAAGATCGTGCTGCACATGGTGCGTGCGGAGCCGGTGTCGCCCAGTGAGGCGCCTGAGCTGTACGGCATGGTGTCTCGGCTGGCGAAACGGGCCGGCATTCCGATGCCCGCACTCTATATCGTGCCCGATCCCAGCCCGAACGCTTTTGCAACGGGCAGAAGCCCTCAGCACGCCGCCGTCGCCGTGAATGAGGGCCTGCTCAACCTACTGAACACCACCGAAGTCGAGGGCGTGATCGCTCACGAGCTGGCGCACATCAAGAACCGCGACACGCTTACGATGGCGATTGTCGCCACGATTGCGGGCGCCGTGTCCTCGCTGGCCTACATGCTTCATTGGATTCCGTTCTTTGGATCGGACGAGGACGGCGTCAACCCGCTGGGAGCCATCGCGATGGCGATCTTGGCTCCGCTGGCGGCGATGATGATCCAAATGGGCGTGTCGAGGGCGCGCGAATATGAAGCCGACGCTCTGGGCGCTCGAATTGCGGGCACTCCAAGCGGCCTTGCCAACGCTTTGATCAAGCTCGAGCAGGGGGCGGCCGCAGTGCCATCGAGCATGCCTGCAACCGCCGCGCACATGTGCATCGTCAACCCGCTTTCGGGCGTTGGCGGAGCCATGCTGGGGCTGTTCAGCACGCACCCCCCGATTCAGGAACGCGTCCGCCGGTTGCAGGCGATGCGTCTGGCGGCTTGACGTTCCCCGACCCTGCCAATAAGAGCCCTTGGGGTTGGCCTCCGCTTGACCCGGGCGGAGGCTTTTTGATGCAGTGCCCCTGTCNCGCGTTAGTTTTGGGGATAATAGGGAATCAGCACGGCGCAGCGGGCCCGTGTTGGACAGGCCTCGGCCATCGGCGAGCCCCAGGCCGTATCGCCCACAAGTGCGGGGTTCGCTGAGCGCATCGGCGGGGCAACGAAAGGGACACGGTTTTGTTGCGGCCAAATCCCAACGATGGAACGACGAAGATGAACGAAGCCGGCGAGGCGATGAAAACACGACGAGGGGCGGCTTCTTCCATGGGAGAACCGTTGAGTCAAGCAAATGCCGAACGCATTGAAAGAGATAGCTGCCAAGGCCCTGGAAACACCTTGGCATTCTTACGACTTGGAAATAGTCCAAACCGAGCTTCAGGTCGGTTCGAACGGATTGTCCGCTGAGGAGGCCCGAGCACGGCTTGCCACCTGCGGACCGAATGAAATTCCGAAAGGCCGGCAGACGACCGTTTGGGAGCTGATTTGGGGTCAGATCAACAACCCGTTAGTATGGGTCTTGATCGCGGCCGGATTCATCGCCATGGTGGCGGACCCGATCAATGGTATCAAAAACGGTTTGGTCATTTTCAGCGTCGTGGTCGTGAACACGATCATCGGCACCATCCAAGAGGGCAAGGCGCGCAAAGCGATCCAGGCCTTGGACCAAATGGTGCCAGACCGGGCCGTCGTGATCCGCGACGGACAAAACCAGGACATCGACGCCCGCGAAGTCGTGCCCGGCGATCGGGTTCTGCTGGCTTCCGGCGACCGCGTGCCCGCCGACGCCCGACTCGTGGCGATCAAGGGATTGATGGTCGAGGAGGCGTCCCTCACGGGCGAGTCGGTGCCCGTCGAGAAGAGCCTCACCGTGCTCGACGCCAAAACCGACCTTGGAGACCAGCTCAACATGGTTTTCGCAGGCACCATGGTGGTCGCCGGCACGGGACATGCGATCGTCACGGCCACCGGGGCGCAAACTCAACTCGGATTGATTTCCAGCATGCTGCGCAACGCCGACTCCCTCGAGACCCCTCTGACCAAGGCGATGGGCAAGCTCGGCAAAATGATATCGCTGGCCATCATCGTTTTGGCGATTTTGATGCTGATCTTGGGCATCTGGCGCACGATGATGACGACCGGCGCTTCTTCTGCCAAGGCGTTCCAGGACACGATCCTCTTTGCCATCTCGCTGGCCGTCGGCGCGATCCCCGAGGGCCTTCCCGCTCTAATCACGATTGCCTTGGCCATTGGCGTGCAGCGCATGGCCAAAAGACGCGCCATCGTGCGCAAGCTTCCAGCCATCGAGACTTTGGGAAGCACCACCGTCATCTGCTCGGACAAGACGGGCACCTTGACCCAGAACAAGATGACCGTGGAAACCTATTGGCTGCCCAGCCCGGATCTCAAATTCGAGGAGCTGGTTTGGGCAGCTGCCCTGTGCAATGACGCGAGCCCAACTTCNGAGGGCGGCGTTGGCGATCCCACCGAAGTGGCCCTAGTGGATTGGGCTCAGAAGAACGGTATCGACGTCGGCGCGCTGCGCAGCGAAAGTCCGCGCCTGGACGCCATCCCGTTTGAATCTGAAAGGCAGTACATGGCAACCCTGNACAATGGCGGCATCGCCTACAAAAAGGGCGCTCCGGAGGTCGTTCTGAGGCGTTGCGCCGGGGTCGACGTGCCCTCGGTGCTCGATCGCGTTCACGTGATGGCCGATGACGGCCTGCGCATTCTGGCCTTCGCCAAGAAGGAGGGGCTCGACGCCTTGGACCACGATGACCCGGGCGACGGGTGGACTTTCTTGGGTCTTGTCGGCATGATCGATCCCCCGCGCCCAGAGGCCATCAAGGCCATCGAGCGGTGCCAGCGCGCCGGAATAACCGTGAAAATGATCACGGGCGACCACAAGGCCACCGCCGGCGCCATCGCCAAGGAACTTGGCATCAAGCAAGAAGGCCCGGCATTGACGGGGCACGAGCTGTCCGACATGGACGACGCCCAGTTCGCCCAGGCTGCCGCAAAGACGAACGTCTTCGCACGCGTCGCCCCCGAGCACAAGCTTCGTCTGGTCAAGGCGCTTCAGAAGCAGGGCCACGTGGTGGCGATGACAGGCGACGGCGTCAACGACGCTCCCGCACTCAAGCAAGCGGACATTGGCGTTGCGATGGGCATCGCCGGCACGGCTGTGTCCCAAAGACGCCGCCGACGTGGTTTTGACCGACGACAACTTCGCCACGATTGCTGCCGCCGTCGAAGAGGGGCGCAGGGTGTACGACAACCTGATCAAATCGTTGGCGTTCGTCCTTCCCACCAACTTGAGCCTGGCCATCACGTTCGGTTTGGCGTTGGTGCTTTTCCCGTTCGATGCGATCACCAAGGAGCTGCTCNTGCCGATGGCGCCCATGCAGCTCTTGTGGATCAACATGGTGGCTTCGGTGGCGCTTGGCGTCCCGCTGGCTTTCGAGGCGATGGAGCGCGGCATCATGGACCGCAAACCCCGCGCATCCGGCACGCCNTTTCTGGCNAAAAACGTGATCGTTCGAACAGCCGTCGTGGCCTCGCTGTCCGCCGTCGCCACTTGCTTGCTGTTCATGTGGGAGTATCGTACGATTTTGGACGCCGGGCTTCCTGACAAGCTGGCTCGCGCCGAGGCCCAAACCATGGCGGTCAACACGTTGACCTTCTTCCAAATTTTCTACCTGTTCACCTGTCGGAACCTTCGGGGCCCCATCCGCGATGTCGGCTGGTTCACGAACATGACCGTGTACGCGGGAATTGCGGTGCTTCTTTGGTTGCAGGCGGCGTTCGTTTACGTTCCTTTCATGAACGCGCTCTTCGAGACGGCACCAATCGACTTTCGGTCTTGGCTGGTTTCGGCCCTGTGCGGCTTCACCGTCGTGCCGGTAATATATGCCATCAAGAAACTGGAGGCAAGGTCGAAAAGTCTTGAAGCGGATTGAGCATTCTTTCGAGAGTCTGCTGGCCAACAGCCGTTATCTGACCATCATCGCCGTCGTCGCCTCGTTGGCGTCGGCGGCGGGCGCCTTCTACATGGCGTCGGTCGATGTTTTTTACGCTCTCAAGAACCTGACAAGGTACGCTTCGCCTGAGTTCTCCATGTCGGAGCGGGTCGCCTTGAGGTCCGAGACCATAACGAGCATCATCAAAGCCGTCGACGGCTACTTGCTCGCAGCGGTGATGATCATTTTCTCGCTTGGGCTCTACGAACTTTTTGTCAGCCGCATCGACCGGTTGGAGGACACCCGCTTTTCTTCGCGGGTTCTGGTCATCCACAGCCTCGACGAGCTGAAGGACAAGCTTTCCCGGGTTATTCTGCTCATTCTCGTCGTGAAGTTCTTACAAGCGGCACTGTCGGCCAAATACACGCAACCGCTCGAGGTGGTCTATCTGGCGGCAGGCATCATTCTCGTCGGCATCGCCTTGTTCATCGGCAACTGGCAATTCGGCCGTGGCGGCTCCGGCCACGACTCCCAACCAGACGGCGGGCCACTGAAACAGGACATTTTGTGAATGCTTTGGCTCCTCTTGTGCGTCCAAATGTTCGGCGCCACAAATTCGGGAGGTGAAGTCCATGATCCATAGGTCCATTTTGTTGGCGATTGTTCTTTTTGGGGGGGCGATCGGGTGCGGCGGGCCGGCAGGTTCGCCTGGANCNGCTTTTGAATCGACGAGAGCAGCTTTGCCGCCAATGGAGGCCGACACGGCCAAAAGGTCCGCAGAAGGCGGCGTCATGCCGGCCAACTTTGAAGTCCGCGAGCGTTCCATCATCCGTCGAGGCGAGTCCGTCTTGCGGGTTGACCGCGTGAAGGAAGCGGCCAAGCAGGTGCTGGCGATCGTCAAAAAGCACAACGGCTTCGTGCAGTCGTCCACCGAACAGCTGTCGATGGACAGCCCCATGATGAACCTGGAGGCCCGTGTCCCCGTCGACCGATTCGATACGGTGCTGGTCGAGCTCGAGCAAGTTGGTACCTTGCTGAGCCGCACTACCGGCTCCGAGGACGTGACGATGCAGGTCGTCGATTTGGAGGCTCGGCTCAAATCCTTGAAGCTGGAAGAGCAGGCATACCAGCGCATTCTGCTTCAGGCAAAGAAAATTCCCGACGTGCTGCAGGTGCAACAGAGGCTCACCGAGGTGCGCGGGCAGATCGAGAGCATGCAAGCGCAGTACAAAACCCTCCGCGAGCAGGTTGCTTACTCAACAATCAACATCGTTCTTCAGCAATCGGCGGCTTTTGCCAGCGAGGTTCAGGACAAAGGGTGGCTAGGCGAGACGTGGGCCAGCGCGGTCAGCGCGCTCAAAGCAGGGGGAAGGGCCACGGTTTCGGCTCTGATCTGGCTTGCGGTCATGTCGCCCTTCTGGTTGGTGCCCTTGTTGTTGCTATGGTGGGGCGTGCGCAAACTTGTGAAGATGTCCCAACCCAAGCCGCGTCCGGTGCCGCCGGTCATCCAGGCGGTCGGCCCGAAGCCAGACGACCAAAAATAAAACGGACCCTCCCGGCATAGGAGGGTCCAACGAGAAAGGTTCAGCTAGCGCCTTGATCCGGAGTGCCCTTGTCCGGCGGAGTGCCCCAGGGCAACGAGCCGGGGCCCTCTTGGCCGGGTTTGGGCGGGGGCGGCGCGGCAGGCGGGCCTTTCGGCCTTGGCGCGTTCAGGTTCACCCTTGGCCCGGCTAGAACCTTCAGGTACACGCCGATTACGAAGACCAAAACGACCACGATGGCGACAATCGCCGCAACCGGGCTGAGCTCTTGCTTCATGCCTCAGTCTCCCGAGTAGGGGTTGCCCCAGAAGTCCTTANTCTCTTGGTCGTTGCGCGGCCAGCTGTACTTCTTGTAGTTCACTTTCGAGGCGTGGCCGTCAGCGAACGAAACGATGTAGTTGTCCGTGTGGAACCGCGCGGCTCTTAAAAGCATGCCTGTCCAGAAGTCCTGCTCGTAGCTGGGATCGTTCGTAACCCACCAGACGTATTCCGAGTTGAAGTGCCAAACGCCCCACGCCCCTTCGCCGTACAGGGCGGGAACGAACGCGCATCGCTGGGCCGGATTCGTGATAGCCGTTTGGCTTCGCGTGCCGTAAGCCGGACGCCAGTAGCTTTACCCAAGAAAGTTGATGGCGACGTTGGTCCAGGCCGCCCATTCGTTCGCCACGTCCTCGTCGTTGTCCTTTCCGGGCACCAAGGGGTTGAAACTGGGCTTGCCGATCGCGGGATCCCAATACAAGTCCAGGTTTTTGATGTACGGATACATCACCANCGNCCAGGTTGGGATGATCGGGTAGACCCACCATGGGTCACCGGCAGGAANGATGTAGTCGTCGAAATCGGCGGAGTACAGGAGGGCAGCGGTGATGTTTTGCTTCACGGTCGAAACGGCGGCCGCGGTTTTGGCGGAGGCCTTGGCTTGCGCGAAAACCGGGAACAGAATCGCCGCCAGGATGGCGATNATGGCGATTACGACTAACAATTCGATAAGAGTGAATGCCTTTTTGAGATTCTTCATGGATCTGCTCCAATACGGCCTGCCAGAAGNAACTGGCTTTTAAAATGCACGTGAGCTTAGGATACAACCAAAGTCGGATGTATGCTTCCACGCCAGGGGGTTTAGAAATTCATACAAGCCTTGACCCGGCCAAAGGCAGGCCCCCATCGGCGCTAAAGAAACGCCGCTGAAAGGCTTTGGGGCTAAGGCGAGCCGGTTAGCTGAGAAGACGCGTCGGGTTTTGGAGGTAGTCGCGAACGATGTTGGCGAACCGGGCTCCGACCGCGCCGTCAACCACGCGATGGTCGAACGAGAAAGTCGCATTCATCATCCAGCGCACCTGCAGCTCGTCGTCCTCGCCGACCACAACCTTCTTTTTGGCCGTGCTGACGGCCAAGATCGCGGCGTTGGGCTGGTTGATGATCGCCACAAAGTTGTCGATGTTCAGCATGCCCATGTTTGAAACGCTGAAGGTCGAGCCGCTGAGTTCGTCGGGCGTCAGTTTGTTGTCTTTGGCCTTCTGGGCAAGTTCGCGCGCCTTGGCAGACAGCTGGCGCAAAGTCATCGTATGGGCGTTGTGGATCACCGGCACGGTCAAACCGTCCATGACCGCCACTGCCATGCCGATGTGCACGGCGTCGCTTTGAACCACCGAATCCCCGTGGAAAGTCGCGTTGACCTCCGGCATTTGCCTGAGAGCCATCACGCAGGCGCGCATCACAAAGTCGTTGATGGAGATGCGGGTGCTGCCCTCGGCGCCGAACAGCTCCTTCAGTTTGAGAATCGACTCAACGTCGCACTCCACAGTGACGTAGAAGTGCGGCACCTGCTGCTTCGACTGCGTCGTCCTTTGGGCGGTGATGCGGCGCAAGCTGTTGAGTTTAACCGTGGTTTGGTCGGCTGCCTTGGGCGCCGTTGCTGGAGCGACGGGTGCGGCAGTTGGCACCTGGATTGGCCGTTCGACCAGAGCTTGAACGTCGCGTTCCACGATGCGGCCGCCCGGGCCTGTGCCGGTGACCTGAGAAAGATCGATGCCGTGCTCCCGGGCGATCTTTTTTGCCAAGGGGCTTGCCTTGATGCGCTGGCCCTCTTCGCTTATTTCAGCCGGCATAGCCGCAGGCTCTTCGACCGGAAACCCTGCAGGCGGTTCCGACAGGTCCCGGCTTGGCTCGCCCGGTTTCGAGCCGTAGCCGGCCGGAAGCTCCTCGCCGTCTTTCAGAATGGCGGCGATTGTTTGCCCCACGGGCACCGTGTCTCCGGCTTGGATGAGGAATCCGGTGATCCTTCCCGAGCCGGGCGCCTCGAGCTCCAGGGTTGCTTTGTCCGTTTGGATCGTGCCGATGACCTCCCCCATCTTGACCTTTTCGCCGTCGGCCTTCAACCACTCGACGAGGGTGCCTTCCTCCATGCCGTCGCCCATCTTGGGCATGATCACTTCAACCATTCCGCACTCCTGAACTTGAATTCATCTTACCCGTCCGGCGTACCTTGGGAAAGGGTCTGCTCAGTCGCTAAGCGACTGAAAAGCCAGAGCGGCCCCACCTAGCAGTCCGGCGTCCTCGATCTGCTCCGCCTGAAGAATGCGCGCGTCGCGGAAGAGGCCGGGGATGGCCGTGTCACGGGCTGAACGCCGCACTGCTTTGAACAGGTGCTCGCCCGCTTTGCTGATTTGGCCTCCGATCGCTACCACGTCCGGCGCGAAGATGTTGATCGCATTGCCAACACCAACCCCAAGCAACATGCCGACCTCCTCCCACACCTCCTGGGCCAGAACGTCGCCTTCGTCCGCCGCTTGGCTCAGGACCTTGGGCGTCAACTTCGAGTAGTCGCCGCCCACCATGGCGTTCAACAACGAATCTTGACCTCGGATCAGTTTGTAAATCGCTCGCTGGACAATGGCGTCGCGCTGACAGTAAGCCTCGATGGACCCATAGTTGCCGGCGCTGCAATCGAGTCCGCCTTTCAAGATGATGGAGTGGCCCATCTCGGCCCCGCCCTTGTTGCCTCCTAACAGCATGAGCGGCCCCTTGGCCTTGCCGTGAACCGCATCGGGCGAGAGGATGACGCCGTTGCCGATGCCGGTTCCCAAGGTGAACATCACCAGGCACTTCGCGTAACCTTTGCCGGAACCGTACATGTATTCGCCCAGAGTCGCCGCGTTCGCGTCGTTCGCCATCACGATCGGCAGGTCGACCCAACGGCTCAGGGTCTCACGGAAGGGAATGTCCAACCAGTAGCGGAAAACGCCGTTCTCCTCGTAGCCGAGGTTTGGGGACCAGTGCACGATGCCGGTGGCGTCGTTCACGGTGCCGGGTATTGCCACGCCGACGGCTTCTGGCTTCGCCGCCGCTTTTCGGGCGGCCTCCAAGACGGCCTGCCCCACGGACTCCAGTGTAGCCACGTAGCCCTCGCGGCCCCTGGAGGATTGTTCGATCCTTTCGCCGGCCCACGTCCCGTCCTCATAGACGGCGGCGGCCCGCACGTTCGTCCCGCCCAAATCAACGCCGATGACGCATCGCTTGCTCACGGCTTCGATTATGGCTCAGGTCGACTTGCCAATACTCTCCAGTGCCCCTCTTCGCGTTTGGGGTTTTGGGAATCTTAGTTCACTTTGCCATGGCTAAGGCTTCGATAAGCGCCGCCTTTGTTGAAGGTGCCGCGATCCAAAGCGAACCGGACTTTTCGGACGAACGCAATGCAGTCGACTATCGCGAGCCGATCGCCAATATACCCCTTGGGGGTATTTAACGACGGCCTGTTGCAGATTCAATCGTGAAGGTTTTTGCCTCATAAGGTGCCAGCGGACTTGCCTTGAGCTCACCCCGCAAGTCGTCTTGCTTTCGAGCAACCAAAGGCATAGGCCAAGAGCGGAAACCCTAATCTAGGAGGGTTCCTTTTGTGCTCTGGTTGTCCCTGATCGGATAGTGTTGGCAATCATCTTCAGCGTCGATGGTTGCCTGCACCTTGCCGGTTTGCAAGAGGCCGATGCCGGCCAGCGCAACTGGAAGCCTAGAATCGCATGGCCTTGCCATCGACGCTGATTCCCAGGTTTCCGCCTGGCCTGGGCGGATTCGGAAGCAGTTTTTCGGGCAATCCGTGGGCGTTCCACCCGGTGTCAGAACTGTCGAACAGCAAGGGCGTCTTGGAAGGGTTGTCGATATCGTCCTTGTATTTGTTGCCGCAAGCGTCGTTCATGGCATAGCCGAACTCGCCCGGTTTGCCCAGCAAAGGGTTGACGAACTTTTTGTCGGCCTCTTCCTGGGTCATGTCGCCGGCCTTGATTCGGTCTTTGACGGCGTCCATCCACCCCGACGCATCGGGGAACTGGCCCTCGCTGTCGTGGTAGAGGCTGAGCGCGGTGTGCAGGGCCTTCAGGTTGTCCATGGAGGTGCCCTGGTACTCGCGCATCTTCTTTCCGGAAAGTCGGCTGCCGAGGATGCCCGAACGGGCGAAGTCGAAAACAACCGGGCCGACCCAAATCGCGAGAATGGCAAGGACCACCGCCCCCGCCGCGCACGTAACCTTGCAACCCTTGCTTTTCATGGTTCAGTTCGCCACGATGTTGACCAGTTTGCCGGGCACGACAATCACTTTGCGAATGGTTTTGCCCTCCGTGTGGGCTTGAACTTTCGGCGAGGCCTTGGCCGCTTCCTCCATTTGCTCGTTGGTAGCCGAGGCGGCCATGGCGATGGTGTCCCGCAATTTGCCGTTGACTTGCACCGCGACGGTGATGACGTCCTCTTGGCAGAGTGCCTCGTCGTAGGTAGGCCAGGGGCCGTTATAGGTGAAGCCGGGCTCGCCCAGGCTCTCCCAGAGCTCATCGGCGGAGTGGGGTGCCGCCGGGGCCAGGAGCATGATCAGTGACTCCATGCCCTCGCTGATCGCGGCGGCGTCGGCTTTGCTGGGGTTCGAAATGGCTTTCAAGGCGTCGTTGAAGGTGTTCACGTAGGTCATCAAGGCCGCGATGTACGTGTTGAAGGCGAAACGGTCGATATCCTCGGTGGCTTTTCGGATGGTTTGGTGGGTTCGGCGGCGAAGCTCCTTGCCAGCGTCGCTGGGCGGCTCTTGGCTCAAAACGATCCGCCATTCCCGGTTCCAATGCTTTTTGCTCTCGTCGATAAGCTTGAAAACGCGGTTGAGGAATCGTGAGGCCCCATGCAGGCCTTCGTCTGTCCACTGGACCGTTTGATCGAAGGGAGCCACGAACAGCTCGTACAACCGAAGAGCGTCCGCTCCCGCTTTTTCCACCGCCTCGTCGGGGGTCACCACGTTCCCCTTCGACTTGCTCATCTTTTCCCACCGATAGAACACCTGGTCCTCGGGGAGTTTCTGAGCCTCGTCGAAGGTGATCTGGATGCCGACCTCGCCCACCTCCAGACGCTCATTCTCGCGGGGATGGCGGAAGGGGGTAAGCGCGAGCAACATGCCTTGGTTTTGCAATCTTTTGAAGGGCTCTTTGCACGAAACGAGGCCGGCGTCGTAAAGCACCTTGGTCCAGAAGCGGGCGTACAGCAGGTGCATCACGGCGTGCTCGGCGCCCCCGACGTAGCAGTCCACCGGCATCCAGTAGTCGGCCAGCTTTTTGTCCCAAGGCTTCTCTTCGTTATGCGGATCGCAAAACCGTAGGAAGTACCACGACGAGCAGGCAAATCCGCCCATGGTATCCGTTTCGCGCTTGCCCAGGCGGCCGTCGCGGTCCGTGACGTTGACGAACTCCTCGATTTTGGCTAGCGGGCTGGTGCCGTCTCCGCTCGGTTCGTAGTTTTCGACGTCGGGCAGCAAGACCGGCAAGTCCTCGTCAGGCACCATTTGGATCTCTCCATCGGCCGAGTGGATGATCGGTATCGGGCATCCCCAGTAACGCTGGCGGCTGATCAGCCAGTCCCTGAGCTTGTATTGAACTTTTCTTTCGCCGATGCCCAGCGCTTCGATCCACTTGCCGAGCTCTTGCTGGCCTCGGGCGACTGTCATACCGTCGTATTCACCCGAGTTGAACATCACGCCGTCCTTGTCGCACCAAGGAAGTTCGACTTTCGACCCGTCGGTCGGCGCGATGACCTGCACGTTCGGGATTCCATACTTATTGGCGAACTCGTAGTCTCTCTCATCGTGGGCGGGTACGGCCATGATGGCGCCGGTGCCGTAGGTGACGAGCACGTAGTCGGCGATGTAGATCGGCACTTTTTGGCCGTTGGCCGGGTTGACGGCGTAGGCCCCAGTGAACACGCCCGTCTTTTCGCGGGTCGTCGCCAGGCGGTCGGTGTCGCTAAGCCTCTTAGCCGCCTCCTGGTACTCGCGGACCGCTTGGCGGTGCTCCTCGTCCACCATCTGCATCAGAGGTTCGACCACGGGGTGTTCCGGGGCAAGAACGCAGAAGGTCATGCCGAAGATCGTGTCGATACGGGTGGTGAACACGCGGAATTTGAGCTGCCTGCGCGTGGGCTGCGGGTCGGCGTCAAGGTCGAACACCCGCGACTCGCCCGTCACTCCCTCCTGGAAGACCTTCATTTCAAACTCGACGCCCTCGGAACGGCCGATCCAGTTGCGTTGCATTTGCTTGATGCCTTCCGGCCAGTCCAACTCGTCCAGATCGTCCAAAAGCCTCTGAGCGTACTCGGTTATTTTAAAGAACCACTGCGGAATCCACTTCTTTTCGACGACCGTGCCGCACCGCCAGCAGAGGCCGCCCTCGACCTCCTCGTCGGCCAGCACCGTGGCGTCTTGCGGGCACCAGTTCACGCTGGCCAGTTTGCGGTAGGCCAGTCCTCGCTCGAACAATCGGTTGAAGATCCACTGAGTCCACTTGTAATAATCCGGGTGGCTGGAGTTGACGCACCGCGACCAGTCGTAGCTGATGCCGATCAGGTCCATTTGGCGCCTGTAGTTGGCAGCATAGCTGTCGACCATTGAAGCCGGGTGGATCTTCTTCTTGATGGCCTCGTTCTCCGCAGGCAGACCGAAGGCGTCGAAGCCCATCGGATGCAGGACGTTGTAGCCTTGCATGGCTTTCATCCGGCAAATGACGTCGGTGGGAATGTAATTGCGGCAATGGCCGACGCTAAGGCCTGCTCCGCTGGGATACGGAAAGAAGTCAAGCCCGTAAAACTTGGGCCGATCCTTCTCCATTCGCGTGCGGTACAGATCCGCCTCTTTCCAACGCGCCTGCCATTTGGCTTCGAACTGTTTCGGCTCGTAACGGTCTGCCATGGGTAGGTTGTACCCGATTGAAGCTGAATCGAGCCGTCACTTCTTCTTGGTCACCAAGTAGCTGATCACCGTCTTTCCTTCTTTGCTCTCCCATTGGGCGGAGATCATCACAGTGTCCCCGGCGGCGTTTTTGCCGGTCACGGTGGCGTTCTCTGAGGTGGAGAAGGACGAGGGGTTTTTGAGAAGCCTTTTGTAGAAAGCCTCCACCTTTTCGGGCTTGTCTTTGGTGCGTAACCTCGCCGTGACCATTTGCCCGCCTTCGCTCATCACCTTGGCGGAATCGTTCGGGTTGTCGGAGAGGACCGCCCCGGGGTAGGTTTCAACGCCCAGCTCGGACAGGTCAAACTTGGTGGTTGTCTCGATCGAGGTGGTTTTGCCTGAGGCGTCGGTGGCGGTCAGCTTCGCCGTGCCTTCCTTTTCGTTTTGCTCGACGACGGCCGTGCCTTCGGTCGTACTGATCGTCGTCTTGACTGTGCCACCGCCTTCCTCGACGGTGGCCGACCCGCCCGGGGTAACGACGGTTTTCTTCGTGCCGCAACCCGCGGCCAGCAAGGCCGCCAAAGTCATGGCGCAAACAAACGTTCTCATCAAAAACCTCCTATGGCTCCTGATATTAGCACGGTTCGCCCTTCAAGTCAAAGGGTATCGGTGGGCCGAATTCACGATGCGATCGTCCACGAAGGCCACACACTCGTCCTCCAATCGCCTACTCTGTTCTTGCGCGGCGTGAGAGTTCTTTTTGCCGATGGGCAGAGAAGCGTACATGCCCACAACGCGCCACCAAGGCACGCCTACCGGCGCCTGAGCCATCCACCGGCCGACCGTGTATCCGTTGACCGGATTCTCGAGCGATCTCGCCAAGTCGCCGTAGCAGGCGCACATGCCCTTGGGGATCTGCTTGACCAGACCCCACAGCTCTTCCAACTTTTAAGACCTTGCCGATTGAGCAGGCATGCCAATCGGCGAATTGCTGGATTTCAATCGCGAAAACCCCTACGATCCCGGTGGCGCTTACAAGGGCCTCTTTCCAGGCCCAAAGTTGGCATTGTAATAGTCCACGTAGTATGACCCCGGCTCGAATATCGCATCGATTTGTTTCAGAAGTTTATCTGTAAGTTGGACTTGACATGCGGCTACGGATTCCTCCAGCTGCTTGACGTCGCGCGCGCCGATGATCGGCGAGGTGATGCCCGGTTGGGAGGCTACCCACGCCAGCGACAGCGTTGCCAGGGACATGCCGTTCTTCTCGGCCAGAGCTCTCAGTCGCAACAACTTTTGACGCGGAACTTTCTGCAAACGGCCCGACGGGTCGCTCTTGGAATACCTGGCTCCCTCAGGCTTTTGGTCCAGGTATTTGCCACTTAGCATGCCGCCCGCCAGCGGGGACCAAGGGATGACGGCATAGTCGTAAGTACGCAGGAAGGGAAGCAGCTCCCGCTCGATGCGGCGGTCCAGAAGGTTGTAAGGCGGCTGTTCGCAAACGAAGCCTGCCGTTCCGAGCTCTTTGGCCACGTAATGCGCCTCGCAAACTTGCCAAGCGGAAAACGTCGAGCAGCCGGCGTAGCGGATCTTTCCGGCGCGCACCAAGTCCTCGAGCGCCCTCAAGGTTTCGTCGATCGGCACCGAAGGCTGCGGTCGGTGAATTTGGTACAGGTCGATCCAATCGGTGTCCAGCCGTTTCAGCGAAGCCTCGCAGGCTTCGATCACATGTTTGCGGGTGTTGCCCCAGGCGTTGGGATCGTCATCAGCCATTTTGCCGTGGCACTTGGTGGCCAGGACAACCCTGTGTCGGAAGCCCTTGAGGGCCTTGCCAAGAATCGTCTCGCTCACGCCGCGCGCGTAAACGTCGGCAGTGTCGAAGAAGTTCACGCCAAGTTCCAGGGCGCGGTGGGTGATGCGGATCGACGCATCTTCGTAAGAGCCCCAATCGTCCGGCTCCCAGCCGAAGGTCATGGTTCCAAGGCAAGCGGCGCTGACTTGCACGCCGGTCCGTCCGAGTGAGCGGTAAATCATGCTGGAGGTTTACCCGAGTCGGTTGCAGACGTTGCCTTGGCGCCTACCCTTTTGGGGACTTCGAATCCGTCAACCGTTGCTCTGCATGGCAGTCAACGCCCATGAGACCCAACTTGCTGAACCCAAAGTCCCATGAGCGGGCCGACAAATCGGGCCAGCCCTACTTTGGGGCCTCGGCCGTCTTGCCAAAACGCTCGTCGCGAAGCTCCGCGCGGTAAAGCAGGGCCATGGCCTTGCCAATGGCTGCGTCCTGCTCGCCAAACCTGGGCGCTTGGGCGACGACGTCCGGGGTGACTCCGTTCTTTTCCAGGCGGACGCCTTGCATGGTCACGTAGTCCGAAATCGGATACTGGATTTGATAACCATAGGGCAGGGGAACCATAACGGAAACCAGCACCGCGCCAGCCGACCGGGCGCCCACGACCGGACATCCCAAGGTCTCCTGCAAGGCCGCCGCGACAATTTCGGACGCACTTCCGGTTCCTCCGTTGATGAGCACGGCCACGTGGCCCTTGAAAGGCTCGATCGGCGCCCGGCCGGCTTTCACCTTTTGGTTCGACCAATGAGCGATCCGCAGTGTATCGTCAGGCTGATAGCCGGTTTCTTTGACAAATCTGTCAACCATTGACTTGTTCACAAACGTTCCCACCGGCGTCCCCTCAGGCATGAAGAACCCGAGGAGATGAATGAAATTCGCCACCGCCCCGCCACCGTTCGAGCGCAGGTCGAGGATGATCCGCTTGGCCGATGCGGCCTCTTTCATGATCTTCTCCACGTTCGCCCGGTTGTACGATATGTCAAAAGTGTGAATCTTGACCAACGCGGTTTTCTTGTCGACCCAGGTCAGCGTTTCCGGACGCACCGTGGAGAACTTTTCGCGCTTGATCTTGTAAGTTTTGACGATTCCGTTGGTCTTTTGGACCTCCAGCTCGATCTCGGTTCCCTCTTCGCCCGCCAGAGCCGTGGGGTTGTCCGGCTTCTTGCCGTCCGCCTTCAGGATCAGGTCGCCGATCTCGATGCCCGCCTTGCTTGCCGGGGCGCCCTCGAACAGGCTGGTCACGCGAAGGCCGCCCTCCTCGAGCTGCAAGGAGACGCCGATGCCAATCGTCTTGCGCTCGCGGCGGGCTTGGGCCGCTTGCGGCGTCGACAGCACAATGTGGCTGATGCCGAACTCCTTCAGTGCCTTGTTGACGGCCTGCACGAACTCTCGGGGGGTGGTCGCCTTTTCGACGTCGGCTTGGTGGGCTTGGAAGAAAGTCGGCCACTTGGAAAAATCAACTCCCGGGACGTAAGCGCGCGAGGCCATGATTTCGTTCAATTTGGTCAAAACCGCCTTCTTGATCTCCGGAGTGGCCTCTTTGAGGTTGGAGTCGGATCCGGCCTGCCAGGCGGGCGCGATCGCTGGTAAAGAACTCAACAAAACAAGGGCGCCGACCCAATTCAGCGCCAAAAACCGCACTTTGCCAAACATATGTTTATTACCATACGCGATCTTGATGGGAATTCGTTGGCCGTTTGCCGATAAAATGGTTCGAATGGACGTTTTGAAGCGGTTGACCCGCAAGGACAAGTGGTTTTTGGGCGGCGGCAAGGGAGCCATCTATGCGCCGCCTTTTCCCCGTTTTCTGACGGTCCCTGGCTTTTGGGACGAGTCGTACCTTGCCGATATCCGTCTCTCACGACTCTTCACACTGACGTTCTTCGATTCGCGGGGCAGGCCCGTGCCGATTCAATCCGAGGTCAGAGAGTGGCGGCCGGACCGGCTGATTCTTCGCCACAAAAGCCATAAGTGGACGCTGGTCGAGAAGCGAACGGTTTTGCCCAACCACGCCTGGGTGGCCCATATCGAAATCGTTTCGGGCCAAGGGCCCATCGGAGTGGCGATGTGGTCGCTTCAGGACGTCCGCGAGGCCGCTTATGGGACCCCTTGGTCCAGTTTGACGGGTTGTGCAATCAAGGAAGCCTCAATCGGCTTTGAGCTTCAGACGCGTTGGCCCGAGGACCTCGTGCCGGACCGGTCGGCCATCGAACAAGAGAAGCTTGGCGCGGTCACCGACGCCATGCGGGCCCCAATTCCGGTTTTTTGCGAACTTGGCTGCTCGCTTCCGCGAACCGGCGCCTGCGTGGTGCACGCGCAAGCCCACGACGATTCGCCCCTCTATCAGACCAGCGTCCTGCCGGAGAAGCTGCACGCGGCGAGGGTCCGCCATGGCTTCAGCTTTCAGCCGGGTTCGCCCGGAATGGTCCACTTGGTGCAAACCTACCAAGTCGTTTCGGCCGGCACTTTTGTTTGCTCGGCGGGGCTCAGCCCCAGCGAGGCGGCTGACAACCTCGCCCGTGCGCTGGATGGTTGCCCCTTCGAGCAAAGCAGGCAGGCCTGGACGGAGTACTTTGCCTCGGTGCCCCAGTTCCGTTGCTCCGACCCGTTTCTGACCAACGCCTACTGGCATCGGTGGTACGGGCTTCGGCTGAACACGGTCGACATGCCCAATCTGCCGGGCCTGAGCCGGCCGTTTGTCACCGAGGGGATCGGTTTCTTTCGCAACTTCGTGACCTACTCGGCCCAGGCCCACCTGCGCGAGGCGTCCTGGATGCACTCGTCCGACCTGGCCGTCGGAATCCTGGACAACCTCGTTCTGTGCCAACGGAACGACGGCAGCTACCCAGGCCACAACTATTCGGGCAGGCCGTCGCGCGATTTTTACCACGCCGATTTTGGCTCTCCGGCCGTCATGCTGGAGTCGTTGCACCCGGGGTCAATCACCGGGGAGCACGTCCGATCGCTCCGGCGCTACGCGGGCTACTTCGAGGACGTCCGGGCTGCCCACCACACGGGCGGGGTCGTGTACAGCGTTTTTGACCAAAACGAGACCGGCCAGGAGTACATGAGCCGGTACCTGTTCGCGCGTCCCGATGCTGATGAGTGGCAGTCTTTTAACGTCGGCGGGGTCGATGCCACGTCTTATTTGGCCGAGCTCTACGCAGCGCTGAACCTTCTGGACGATGCGCGTTATGCTGAGCCTTTGCGCCTGAGCTTGCACGGATTGGCCCGGGTTTGCTGGGACCCGGATGCGTCTTTCTTCGTGGATGTCAAGCCCGACGGCACCAAGTCGCCGGCCCGTCCGGCCACCGGCTTTTACCCGCTTCGGCTTTCGTGCCTTGCAGAACTGGCCGCCTTGGTGCCGAAACTGGACCAAACCGTACGACGGTGGATGCTCGATCCGGCCCAATTCTGGTTGCCGAGAGGCTTTCCGGCCACCGCCAAATCGGACCCGACGTACTGCGCCGAGGCCGAATGGAAGAACAAGAGGCTCAATTGCCCTTGGAACGGCCGCAGCTGGCCGATGACGAACAGCCACATTTCGGACGCGCTGGCCAACGCCGCCCGAACTTTGGACGAATCCCTGAGGCCCAAAGCCGCGGAGGCCGTGATGAAGGCGATCCGCCTGATGTTCCATAACGGCGAGCCTGGCCTTCCCTCCAGCTACGAGCACTACAACCCGGAGACGGGCACGGCGTCGCTCTACCGAGGCTATGACGATTACATGCACAGCTGGATCGTCGACCTGATCATGCGCCACGTGGTCGGAATTCAGCCGAAACTTGGGTCGAAGCCGGAGATCGACCCCTTGCCGTTTGACTTGGCGGAGATGGTCTGCACCGGCATTCCGACGCCGAACGGCTTGATCAACGTGTCGGTGCGCAACGGAAAGCGAAAAAAAGAATGACCTATCGGCACAAAGGCGCGCCGCAACGGGCTAGGCGGGTTCAGCCGGGCCAGCCGCCTCGCCTGTCAGACGCTACGGCTCTTCGCCGATCTTATCAAACCCGCCCGGATAGAACAGGAATCGAGCCAGCGCGTCGGTCCCCGGGGTGTAGTTGCGAACCTGGAAAAATGCCCCGTGCGGGCCGATTTGCCAGCCGTATGCCGGCTGCGCCGCGATACGCTGGAACATGATCTCGGGCGTGTACTTGAGCGAGAAGGGTATGTGCTCCACCGGCCACCCGTAACTGGAGGCGCCGGATAGGTCGTACGCCACGATCCGTTGCAGGCCGTCCAGGCCGGATTTCCCGATGGGGACTGTGAACGAGATCCTCAGTGCGTGCGTGGCGGAGGCTTTGACAGGAAGCGTGAGAGCCTTGAAGCGAATGAACTTCGTCCAGGCTGCGCCGTTGCGAAGCTTCACTTGTTCGTCGAGCAGGGCCTGCTCCTCCCTGTAAGGGCTCGCCTTGACGGGTGTCCTGTCCCACGTCGCCGAGAAGTCGATGTTGTACCCCCGGCCCAAGACGGGGTTCTGAGCGTTCACCGGCAACTTCAGGGTGACGGAGTATGCGTTGGGGGAGGTGTTTTTGTAGAGCGAAACCGTGCTGAATGTGACAGTTTCCTTGCTCAGGGTGCCTGTGACACTGTGGCTGACCAGCTTCAAGGAAGGAGCGGTCGCCTGGAGCGCAGGCAATCCGGAATACACGATGGCCGCGTTCTTAGGCAAGGGCCCTTGAGCTTGTGAGGCCAAAACGCTCGAAAGAAGTATTGTTGAGATCATGCTAATGGGTATGACGTTTCGCGCCAGCGATCCGCTTCGTTTGGGGTAAACATCGAAGCATCGTGGCTAGATTTCAAATCAACACCGAATACTTGGTCAAGACGCTGATCGATTTGCTGAACACCCCGAGCCCGACGGGAGACACCGAATGGGCAATGAGCTTCATCGAGAACGAGTTGGCTCTGATGGGCGTCCCCTATTTCCGTACGCAAAAAGGCGCGCTGATCGCCACCGTCGAGGGGATGCGGGAGGACCGGCCGAGGTGCATATCGTGCCATGTGGACACGCTCGGCGCCATGGTGGCTCAGATCAAGCCGAACGGCCGCCTGAAGCTGGCCGCATTGAACGGGCTGGTTTGGCCGACCGTCGAGAGCGAGGGCGTCACCGTGGCCACCCGACAGGGAAGGCAGATTCGCGGTTCGATCGTTCTGGCCAACGGGGCCGCGCACGTCAACAAAGACGCCGCAACCAAAGAGCGAAACGCGAACACGCTGGAGGTTCGCCTGGATGAACGCACAAACACCGCCGAGGAGACACGCGTTCTTGGCATCGAGGTAGGCGACTTCGTCTATATCGACGCCAGGCCCGAAGTCGGAGACGCCGGCTTCATTCGGTCAAGGTTCCTTGACGACAAGGCTTGCGTCGCTGCTGCGCTGGCCGCGCTGAAATCGATGCGCGACAATGGAATCACGCCGGCGCAGAAGACGACGTTCCAATTCAGTAACTACGAGGAGGTAGGCCACGGCGGGCACGACGGCATTCCCGAAGACATCGCCGAGTACGTTGTTCTCGACATGGCCGCCATCGGCGAAGGGCTTCAGGGCAGCGAATTTACCTGCTCGATCTGCGTCAAAGACTCCGGCGGACCTTATAGCAGGCCACTGACGGAAAAGCTTCGCAACATTGCCGAGAAGGCCGGAGTAGAACTCAAGCCGGATGTCTATCCGTTCTATTCCTCAGACGGCACGGCCTATTGGCGGGCTGGCGGACACGCTCAGGTCGCCTTGATCGGCCCCGGCGTCGACACCAGCCACGGATACGAGCGCACGCATACCGACGCCCTGCGCGACACGGCGCTTCTTCTGGCGGAGTACCTGCTCGAGGATTAGGCAGAAGGGCACGTCCTTTCCAAGCGCAATAAAAGGCCCGTCCTCAAAAGCGAGGGCGGGCCGCCTTGTTTCAAAAGGTTGGCTGGTTTTTTATTTTCGTCGTCGGCGAGCCAGGCCAACGAGGAAGCCGAGAGCCATCGGAAGGGCCGCAGCGGGACCGGGAACGGCCGGTTCGCCAGCAACCTCGAAGTTGTAGCTGGACGAGTTGCCGTCGATCGTCCAAGAAATGTTGTCAACAGCACCCTTGAAGGGACCCCAGCCGGAGCCGACGCCCGCGCTGAAGCCGAGGATCTTGCTGTCAGCAGAGAGCGGCGAAGCGGTGTTGTTGTCCGTGAAGCCGGTGATCCAATCGTTCAGCGTGCGGTTGTATCCGCCAAAGGCAAACGACACGCCAAACCCGTAGCTCCACAGGTTGGTGGATCCGCTCACGGCGTCCGTAACCCACGTGTCGGTTGGAACGGTGAGGCTGTTGTAAGCCCGCTCGAAAACAAGGCCTCCGCGATCGCCCGTCGTCAACAAGTTGCCATCCGCATCGATCAAGATGCGTAAAGCCGGGTGCTGGGCGTTGCTGTTGGTCGAAACGTTGTCGCGGTACCAGTCATAGGACAAGGACGTGAGCTGGCCCAAAGTGCCCAAGGAGCTCGTAGCCACGAAGTTGCCAAACAAGCTTGTGCCGCCAGCCAAGAACTCGATGTCAGCCTTTGAGCTGTTTCCGCCAGGACCAACCGTTGTCTCAAGGTAGGCCGAGCCGTTGCCGCTGCGAGCGTAGGTGTTGTTGATGCCAACGACGCCGGAGTTGCGCACGTTGTTGTAGAACCAACTGGTCAAACCGACAGCCTGCCCCTGGTTCGAGGTGCCCGGGTTGGTGTACGAGTCGCCGGGTGCCGTGCTGTTAGCCAAAATCGTTGTTGCATTGGACAAGCCAGCCGTTGCGACAAGCAAGGATAGGACGACAATACGTTTCATGTTTACCTGCCTTTCCAAAAGTATTTGTAGCGCCAATCAACTGATGTCAAAACGCGCCTCTCTTTATTGTACACAAGCCATGCCATCGGTTTGCGGAAAGTCTCTGTAAAATAAACGGGTTTTGACCCAAAAGCCCCATCCTCAATCGATTGCACGGTGGGCCGATGCCTGGCCCAAAGCTCATGCTTGAGGCTCAAGCGGGCCTCGGGAGCGTTTGCACGAAAGACACCTTTTCTGGCGAGGCCCGTTCGATGAGGTCCATAACTGAACCAGCGCCAGGCACGTCGATCCGGATCAATGGCACCTTAGAGCCCGGCTCGACGGCCCAAAGGGCACGTCCCAACGACCTGGCTCCTGCCGTCGTTGCCATGTTCCAAACGGTTTCCGGCGAAAGCGGCTCCCCGAGCGCCAGTGAGGCGTCCAAGGCGCAGCGCATAGCCCGAAACAGGTCGATGGGGCCTCCGCTTGCCGCCGAATCGAGGCCCAGGCCTACCGGCACCCCGGCTTCTAGCATCCGCCGGACCGGCGCGATCGGGCAATGCAGGTAGGCGTTCGAAGCTGGGCAGTGGGCCACGGAAACGCCCGTGCGCGCCATCCGCTCGATATCCTGATCGTCAACCGTGCAGCAGTGGACGAGTTGCGTTCCAGGGCGGAGCATCTCCAGCGAGTCGAGGTATTCGACCAAGCTGCGAAAGCCGGGAGTCTTCCAACCGCGAGCCTTGTAGAACTCGGCAATGGGGCCTTGCCCTATCGACACCCAAGCATGCTCCTCGGGCGACTCCGAGGCGTGGATGCTGATCTTTGCGCTCATTCCGTTGATGCTTTGCAAAGAAGCTGGATCAACGCTGTAGGGAGCATGCGCGCTCACATAAACTTCGAGATTGCAATCCTTTCGATGTTGATCGGCTCGCTCTTCGACCTCCTTGATCTTTCCCTCCGCTTCCCCCCAGCAGTCGAAGGTGATCGTTTCCTGATAGATCGTGCCACCGATTCCCTGAGATGCCAAGGCGGCGCCCGAAAAAGGTCGGTTTGAGTGCTCGGCTATCAGCGCCACGCCGGTCTGGCGGTTTTCGGCGGCCGCAAGCCGGGTCCAGGCTCGAGCCTCCTCGTCGCTTGTCTGCCTGTAAAGGCTGACGAGCGCAAGGGCCCAGTCCCAGAAGGGTTGCGAGGGAATCCGGTCCTGAAGTCCGCGGTACTCCAAGTGCGAGTGGGCGTTGACAAAGGCGGGCGACAAAACGTAGTCCTCCGGCACGCCGGTATGGGGCCTCACCTCATGAATCGTGCCTTGGTCGATCACGGCCTCCAGTCCCAGCTGGAGCTGGCCCTCAATGACGATGCCGTAGGGACGAAGGATCACAGCTCGATCGCCCACGCCCGTTCGAGGCCGCCAAAACTTAACGACTTGGCATGCAGGTCACCGAAAAGAGTGTTGTACTTGTACCCGCGCGTGAGGCGCAAATACGTTTCAAAATCGTCGTCGTAATGCAATTTGCGACCGTTGCCGTGCCACGAGCCCGAAGCGTCGAAAAACACGTTGACCTCGGCAGGAAGGCGAAACGTGGACTGGGTGTACTGGCGGAAAGCGATTTCCGTTCGGAAAAGGTAGCTGCTGCCGTACAGGTTGTAGGTGCTCGGCTCGCTGGGTAGTGTGATTGGGTAGTTAAAATCGAGCATGTCGATGCCGGTGTCACTTGGGCACCGGAAGGACTCCTTGCTTTTCAAATAGGGCTCCAGCACCTCTTGCAGCATCGGCATCGTCGGGATACGCGCTTGAAACTCGGGATGGGCGTCCCAAATCTGAGGACACACCTTGTCGGACGCATCGAGAGCGTGCGGGAAAACGTCGTCGTAATCCCCCATGTAAAGGCTTAGAGAAGCGCCGATCTGCTTGAGATTGGTAAGGCAAGCGCTCTGTTTGGCCGAAGCCTTGGCCCTGGCAAAAACCGGGAAGAGCAACGTGGCGAGCAAAGAAAGAATGGCGATGACGACCAGCAACTCGATCAGCGTGAACCCCAGCCACCGCTTCATAATTATTGTACGCGCGCTTGGCAGCGATCGTTGCGAAAGTTGAGGTGAAGCTCGGACAAGATGGAACGGCCATCCTGAGCCGGTTTCGCTCGTGTACAATCGTACACGTATGGTGTTGAACAAGATTGGCATTGAGCACCGCACCTTGGCCTATGTGCCGTTGCTACCGAACGCCGGGCGGCCAAGGAACGGATCGTGAGCGCAGCCGCTAAATCGCTTTTAGTGTTCGTCGGTGCGGGCCTGGGCGCCAACGTCCGCTACTGGTTTGGAGGTTGGGTGGCCTCGCGCTGGGGAGCGACTTTCCCCTGGGGGACGCTCGCCGTAAACGTTTCAGGGTCGTTGCTGGCCGGTTTGGTTCTTGGCTTTCTGTTGGAAACCCAAGCGCCGCCCGCTTACCGCTTGCTCGTCGTGATCGGTTTTCTTGGCGGCTACACGACATTCTCCACGTTTTCGTACGAAACGGTAACGCTGATTCTGTTAAGGAGCTACTCCCTGGCCGCTTGGAACATCGCCGCCAGTTGCGCGATGAGTTTCCTAGGAACTTGGACCGGACTACTCGTGGTGCGGTCCATCATCAAGGGGTAAATCATGCATATTGAAGGCAAATGCAAAGCACTCGCCATCTACATCGGCGAATCAGACCAATGGCACGGCAAGCCGCTCTATGCGGCCATCGTCGAGCGGGCGAAAGCCGAAGGGCTCGCCGGGGCCACCGTCGGCCGCGGCATCATGGGCTTCGGAGCCAACAGCCGCATTCACACCGCCTCTATCGTCCGCCTTTCGGAAGACCTCCCGGTCGTCGTGTACATCATCGACACGATCGAACGGGTCGATGCATTCCTGCCAATTCTGGAGGAGATGGTCCAAGAGGGGCTTGTGGCCACCTGGGAAGCCACCGTCGAGATATACCGCCACGGCAAGTAATCCGAACGGCGTTTCGGCGGCCCGCATGGCCCAGGGATCCGTTGAAACCGGTCATGACGGGGCCCTATCTTGCTGAATCCTTGCTTCCAAGGCGAGAAAAATGCTATTCTCAATTCTCGCTTTAACCTGAATGCGCGCGAAGAGGACTACCGTTGGCCAAAACCATTACCATCAAACCTGAAGAGAAATTTGCAAGAACCTATGCAGACCGCCTGATCCTTGAGAAGCTGGCCGAAATGGAATCCGCCATGCGGCTCGGTGAGCTTGCCGATTCGCTTTCGAGCACCGGAATCGGGCTGGGAGCCGTGCGCTCGCTTTTGGCATCCAAGCCGGAGTGTTACACCTACCACGAGCGACGGTGGATTCCGACGGCTCGCGTCGAGGGGCAAGGCAAGCCGTTTCAGGAGGCGATGCGTTTGCAGCTCGAGCGTTTCGGCGCGCCGATGCCTTTGGGCTTGCTGGTTCAGGAGCTGTCAAGAATCCGGGGCACGGGCATCGCCGAGACCGAGCAGCTGGTCCTTCGCGTTGTGACGGCCGGCAACGGCTTCTTAATCACATTGAAAAACGAAGTGGCTTGGGAGCGATGGGCGTTTTTGGCAACGGACGAGTCGGTCGAGCGAGCAATCGGTTTGAACGAATTGACCTTGGAAGAGGTTGAGGCCCTGAGGGCCAAGCTGGGCGACGTCGATTGGCGAAACCCGAACGTTTACGAGACAGTACTCAAGCTCACAGCGCCTGTGAAAGTCAAAGCGATCGCCGCCGTAGCCTGGCTCGCCTTGAACAAGCAAGAGCCCCATGCGCCACTGTTATTCGACGGCCGAGAGTTCTTTGCTCGGGTTTGCTCTGTCGACGGTTACGTTTTTGGCGCCGACGGGGTGATTTACCCTCAAGAAGAGACTCGCAAATGGATTGTTGCCACCGTCAAGCTTGCCGACAAGCTTGCGCCGATGGTGGACGTCGAAGACGCAGCCCCGGTTGCGGTCAAGCCCGAGGACGTGGATCGCATGGTTGCCAAAGTTTTGGCCAACGAGGAGTCAACCACGGCCCTGAAGCTTTTGGAAGAGATATACGAGATCACTCCCGCCAACAAGACCTTCCCGGACGACATCGTCAACGTGATCTCCGCCCTAAAAGCCCGACCGGAAGTCGAATGGGTCGGCGGCGATCGATTCAGGATTCCCGGCACAGCCCCTGAGAACATCTTCGAAGTGCCCGAACCCTTCCTCTTTCCCACCTCCGAGCATCGGGACAGCGAGGGCGAGCTCATCGACGTGGAGCTTACCGACGAAGGTCTGAGCAGCTCGCTCCGAAAGCTCTTGCAGCACCCGCTGGCTACCGACGTTCTTGATGAGGAAATCATGCCGGCGCCGAAACAGATTCCGGAACAGCTTCGGCTGGTCCTGAAGTCCACCCACCGGGAATTGGGCACCTTCCCGATGTGCCAGTTCCCGAGCGGATGGCTGGATCCCACCCCGAACATTCAGGAGCTGATCTTCATCGACCCGAACGGCCGAGAACTGTCGGTTTGGGCCAACCACGAAGCGCGCCTGCTGTTTAACATCTTCTGGTGGCTCGACCAGCCGATTGAATCCGGTGCAGTGTTCAGCCTTCAAAAGACGTCAAAACCGAACGTGTTGGAGTTCCAGTGGCTCGACCAGACCGACCCGGTGGTGTACATCAGCTCTCAAAGAATGGAGGAGTTGCGCGAGATCGGTGAAAAATCAGCCGATTGGAGCGTTCTCGACATCTTGATCGAAGTTATGGCCCACTGGCCCAAAGGCGCCGACTTTTTGACGGTGCTCGCCGAGATGAACGTCGTTCGCCGATGCAGGCGCCGCTTGGTGGCGTCTTTGCTCAGCAGCTACCAGTGTTTCTACCAGAGATCCGGCTCGCCGGTCTGGCACTTCGACCCGAAGAAGGTCGATCTCGGCTTCGACAAAACCAAGAAGAAGTTCATTAAGAAGTAAAATAAGACATCATCGCAAATCGGAAACAAGCATGGCAAACACCAAAGCAAGCAAGAAGGATTTACGTCAGAGCGCCAAGCGACGCGCTCGGGCTTTGAGCGTGAAAAGCGCCCTCAAGACCTATGTGAAAAAGGTTCGGAACGCTCAGGGCGATCAAGTCGGGGAGGCCCTCAAAGCCGCTGTCAGCGCTCTGGACAAGGCCGCCGAGCACGGCATCATCCACAAGAACCAGGCTGCCCGGCGCAAGTCGCGCATCGCCAAAGCAGCCAACGCCGCCTTGAAGGGCCAGAGCTGACGCAACCTTTGCGCGCGACTGCCAAGGCAAGTCGCCTTGACAAACGGGTCCACTCCTTTGGGCGGACCCCTTTTATCTGTTTACCGGGTTGATGGACTCGAATATCGACACTTTGCTGTTCGATTTGGACGGCACCCTGACCGACCCCCGCGAGGGAATCCTCAGGTGCATACGCCACGCCCTCTCACGCCTCGGCCGTACTTCGTTGCCCAGTGACGAAGAGCTGGCGTGGTGCATCGGGCCCCCTCTGCGCGAAAGCTATCGGAAGATCCTGGGCACCGACAACCCCGGGCTGATAGAAACCGCGATCGGTTATTACCGTGAGCGATACCAAGGGCCTGGCAAGTTCGAGAATCGCCTCTATGACGGCATCCCCGAGGCCCTGGCCGAGCTGAAGGCCAAAGGCTTCCGTATGATGGTTTGCACGGCCAAACCCCAGGTTTACGCAACCGACATCGTCGCCCACTTTGGACTGATGCCCGACTTCGAGCGCTTGTACGGCACAGACTTGGAAGGGTTGCTGGACCACAAGCCAGACTTGCTGGCCCACCTGTTGCGTTGCGAGGGCTTAAGCGCCGACAGGTGCCTGATGATCGGCGACCGCCGACACGACGTCTCGGCCGCCAAGCAAAACGGCGTGCGGTCGCTAGGGGTGCTGTGGGGCTACGGCTCGCCTGAGGAGCTGATCGAAGCCGGTGCCGACGCTTTATGCAACACCCCGAAATGCCTGTGTAAGTGCGTCACCGAAGCGGTCAGAAAACGCTGCTAAGTGGCGGTGCCGACGCCGGTCAGGTCCATCATCGCCAGATTGAACACCTGCCAGGCTTGAATTCTCTGATCGAGCTCTTGCAACCCTTTCCCGGTGATCGAATACACGCGCCTCTGCCGACGGTTGGCGGGGGCCGGCTCGCGCCACTCGCTTCGGATGATACCGTTTTGCTTCATCGAATACAACAAGGGATAAAGCGTGCCTTGCGGCACGTTTGGAAGCGACCACGCCCCTTCCCAAGCTTTCTGCGTCAAGGACGGAATTTGATCGCAAACTTCAGTCTCGCTTCGCTTTTCGCAGGAACGTCGATAAGCCACTGCCTACGACCAGCGCCGATGTTGGCTCCTTTGTGTGATTCCGCAACGAGAATCGGGTATCCCGACAAAGAAGCGACCAAGCGGACGCGAACCGGCGTGCTTTTGCTGTTGCGGACGGTCGCCTGATAGTCCTTCAGAACCGTTTTGGCATCGAGCCGCTTGGTGGAAACGGTCAGGAAGTCCGAATAGACCTCGAAGACGTTGCTGATGGCAAGGTTGACCTTTTTGTCCTCCGGCGTGTCGCGAATAGCCGAGGCGCCGATGAAGCGTTTCCCGGCGGTATCCGTTTCGTAAATGCGAACCGTTCCCGCTGGAAGCGTCATGCCCGGACCGCTGGCCTTGTCGTTGCCGAAGGTCAGGGTGAGCACGGCGTTCCGCCTTTGTTCCTGCGCTCTCGAGGGCCATTCGAAGTCGGAATAGGGGCCGAGCGTCGGCAAAGCGATTGCGTAATCGCGCTTGACCGAAAACCTCGGAAAGCTAAAAAGTTTCACGCGGTTGAGCTGGCCGTGAGCGATCAGCCCGGGGGCGTCCACTTCGTAGCGGTAGAGATCGCCTTGCTGGGCCGGTCCCGCGGGGTTGCCTGGCTCTGGAGCGCCGACAAGTGTTTTGTCTTCGCGCAGACGGAGGCTTTCCGAAACATCTCGTGAGAGGACGGCGCGATTCGGAGACCCGGCAACAAGGGCCAGTTTCTTGGCGGGATAGGCGATACCCGTGTCATTTTGAACCAATGCCCAGCACTCCAAGGCCATCTCTTCGGAAGCGGAATCGATGAACGCCGTGTAGTCCGCGGTCCACGAGAGACCCCTCGTCTGATAGCTGAACCGCAACTTGGCTCGACCGCCTGTTTTCGCCGTGGCCCGGACGAGCAGGCTGGGCCGAATGGCGAGGCCCGTTTCATCCGGCAAAACGAACGTCCCGCTCGGGTTGACCAGCAAGCCGTCGCTGGTTCTAAGTACGATCTGCCCGGGCTCTGCCTTCTCCAGAATTCCAGACACTCGCGAGCCTCGGCGGCCGTCTTGCCCGAACCAAACCATCCCCACCTCCTTGCCCTCGAACTGCTGAAGCAACTCCTCCACAGTGCCGGCGCCCACCTGGTAGGAGGAAGACACGACCTCGGCCGGAAAGCCGTCCAGCCAATCGTATAGGGGCGTTGCGGGGTCAATCAGACGACTGATTCGGTCCAACTGAAGGTCGTTGCCGCCTGGCGCGAGATTGAACGTTCGCACCTCTTGCACCTCTCCGAAATCGGCTTTGAAAACCGTCAGCTGAACTTCGCGGTGTTTGTTTTCCGCGCTGTTTGGCGACAACTGGACTGCGCAACCGCCTACGGTGAGAAACACAGCAAACGCGCAAAGGCAAAGGATCAGTGTTTTCATTCGGGCCTCCGATGGCTTCTCTTTAGTTTGCGCGATACGGGGCCCGAACAGGTTCAATTCGTGCGAAGCATTTTGTCGATGTCGCGCAATTTGAAACGGAAACAGAGGATGTACAGTTTTTGGCCTTTGTCCCCGTGGCCATAAGGTGGTGACAACGAACGTGCCGTCTTTTAGGCACTCGACGCCAGGGTAGATCGAATCCCAACTGTCCATGTTGTCCTTCAAGCGAATCCTGAACTGGCCCTCGGTGCCGTTGACGATGTCCTCGTAGTGTCCGACCCAGGCGATCGGGTCGCCTTTGGTCGGGCTGGCGTTTGCCATGTCGCGGAAAACAACGACAAGCCGACCGTCCTTGTTGTACTTGGCTGTGTGGCGGTCGCCGGTGATGGATGCGGACAACTCTCGGGGTTGGGACCACGTTTGGCCTTCGTCGTTCGAAAACATGACGTGCGAGTTCTTGGTTCGCCTGTTCTCTCTCAGGAGCAAAGCGATTTGCTTGCCGTCGGGCGATCGGGTTGCTTCCGGCTCGCAAAGGTGGACATCGGAGCCGGACTAGATCGCCTCTGGAGCGGACCAAGTCAGCCCGCCGTCCTTCGAAACGGTTTTTAAAAGGGTGAATCGGCCTTGGCTCTTGCCTTCGGCGGCGTAAAAACCGCTCGTCTTCGTGGAAAAAGGCCATAGCGTCGCCGTTGTGCAGGTGGATGACCGATGCCATGACGACGATACCGCCCCAATCTCCGACAGGCTTGAGTTCGGTCCAGGTCTTGCCGTCTTCGCTGGACGCCAGCCGCGCCGGGAATAGCCCTGACCCAAGAATCAAGCGTTTTTTACCCGTTTTGGGATCGGTGACTCGGTGGATCGTGGGCACCTCTTGCGATGTCGACCAGCTTTCCGGAGTTGGCAAGCGCTCAGACCAGGTCTTGCCGCCGTCCGAGCTTCTCTTCAGGACGATGGCTCCTTGTCCATGACCCTTGGGTTAGACGGCCAAAACGGTCTTTCCGTCGTCGAGAAGCACGGTGGTCACATGCCCCAGATACTGGCCCGGTTCTTTGTCCACAAGGCTTCGGAATCGAGGCAAGGGGTCAAGGTCCACAAGTGGAATCGAGATCGCGTTCATCATGTTCGCTTGCGCGCCCAAGAGGATAGGCAAGAATGGCAGGATAAGGCAAAGCTCCAAAATGGGCAACATCAGCAACGAGTGCACCTTTTATTGGTCTGACAATAATTGCTGCTTATTTAGCGAGGGACAGCTAGAAAAAAAGGCCGCCCCTCCGCGGGGCGGCCCTTTAAGAGGGTCACTTCTGGACGGCTTACTTCCGGCGCCGAATGGCCTGAAGGAAACCGAGCGCGAACGGGATGAACGCAGCGGGAGCGGGCACCACCGGCTCGCCGGTCTCTCCCGGGCCGCCGGTACCGATGTAGTCCTGAGAACCGGCGTCGTCGGAGCCGAGCGGGTTGTGGTAGTAGCGATAGCCGCGCTTGGTGTTGTCGGCATCGTAGGCTGTCAGGAACTGCTTGGCATAGTAGCCAGCGGAGCCCACGGTTGTAGTGTCGCCGACGAACTTGAAGATTCCCGTGCTCAAGTCAAGGCCAGCGCCGCCGACATTGTAATCGGTGCTGTCGTAGTTGATCTCCCACGTGGCAATCGCCAAGCCGGCGGCCTGTGCTGCAGACGACAGGCCGGAAATCTGACTGACAAGCCAGCCCGCGTAACCGGAAACGGGCTTGTAGCCGTACAGGCCAGGAGTCGAGGGGGCGTTCAGCTCGACGCAGAGAACCTTCGAGGAAAGACCGGCGAACTTGTAAGCGCCAACGTAAATGCTGGTGCCGGAAGCTCCGCCAACCACATAGTTGCCACCTGAACTGTTCAACTTAAAGATCTGCGTCAGGGACTGGCTGTTGTCATAAGACCCAATGCTGATCGAAGTGGGGGCTGCCGGGCTGTTCGTGTAGTCCAAATAGATCAGCGCAGACGACTGAGCGGCCAAACCGCAAGCGACGAATCCTGCAAACAAGAGTTTGTTCATTTTCTTTCTCACCTTTTATCAAGAGCCTGAGCCATTCAGTAAACCGAATCAATTTCCGAACTGGCAATCAGTCTACATTCATTGACTGTGCCAGGGTAGGCAAACCGGGACGTGAAGTCCAGGCAATCTTGCCAGGTTTTCCGAACAATCCGATGCATTTGCCAGGTTGGCGCAGTGGAACTGGTCACACAGAAGCTCTCTAAATAGCCGCAAGGCTGGTATTCTGACAAGGATTCAAAATCGAGGTAACCGTTCTATGCCATCTTTGCTGACTCGTGCGGTGACACCAGATGCGGAGGCCTTTTTGAGAAACGTCCGCCGCGAGGGCACCCCGGAAAGAGTGCACCACATGGAACTCTACCTGGACCCGGAAATCGCCGAGGCTGTTGCGCAAAGGTTCGGCCTTTGGAGGGATATCGACCCGAACCAGCCGATGAACCAAGTCAAAAGAGAGATCGAGATTCAGCGGTTTCTTGGATATGACTACGTGAAGTGCGGCCTCGACGGGTACGACTGGCCTTTGAACCGAGAAGGTGTCGAGGATACAGCCGAAATCAAGAGGGCCGGAGGCCGACAGTTCGTGGACGAGCACAAGGGGCCGATCTCCAGTTGGGACGAGTTCGAGAGCTATCCGTGGCCCGACCCCGACAAGGCCGACGACAGAGCTCTGGAGTGGCTTAACAAGAACCTTCCCGACGACATGTGCATCGTTGGGGGGTTGACCGCGCACTTTGCCGAGCTGCTTAGCTGGCTTATGGGTTATGAAACCCTTTGCTACGCCTTGTTCGATCAGCGCGACCTCGTGAAGGCCATCGCCGATAAACTGATGGATTTGGAAACGAGGTACGTGAAAAGGTTGTTGCAGTTCGAACGGGTGGAAATCGTTTGGGGAAGCGACGATATGGGATTTCGCACGGGCACGCTGATCTCGCCTGAAGACATGCGAGAATTCGTCCTGCCCGGACACAAGGCTATCGCGGAAATGACGCACGAGGCCGGTCGCTTGTATTTTCTCCACTCTTGCGGAAACCTAGACGCCATCTGGCCCGATCTCCTTGACGAAGTTAAAATTGACGCCAAGCACTCGTTTGAGGACGTTATCGAGAGCGTCATCGACCACAAAAGGCGGCTTGGAAACCGGATTGCTCTGATTGGCGGCATCGACGTGGACCTTTTGTGCCGGGCCGATGAGGCGACCATCCGGCGAAGGGTGCGGGAGGTTCTCGATGTGTGCCTGGAAGGTGGCGGCTATTGCCTTGGCACCGGGAACAGTGTTGCCAACTACATCCCCGTGGACAACTATTTGGTCATGCTCGACGAGGGCAGGAACTACGCGGGCTAGTCCTCTCGGCAAAGGAATAAGGGTTTATGAAGAAGCAGGTTGTTTTCGGTCAGCCTTCTTGGTGCATCAAGAACGATAAAGTCAAAGCTTACGTTACGGAGAAAGGCGGTCATTTGGCCCCCGTGCAATTCACGCTGGAAGAGGCGATCGTCCAGCCCTTCATGATCGCTCCGTGGGCCGAGGAGCCGGTGGACCCAACCATCGACGAGGTGCTGAAGGTCTTGCGGGGCGACTTCTTTTGCATGCCCTTCGCTGGCAAGTTCATGCCGCCTGACGGGATAGACTACACCTGCCACGGCGAGCCGGCCACCAAAAAATGGACTCTAGCCGCCTCGGCCGATTCCAGCCTCAACCTTGAAATGTCGCTGACCCAGCGGCCCGGAAAAGTGACCCGGTCGATCAAGCTGGTGCCGGGTCAGGCCGCCGTGTATTGCTCGCACACCGTTTCGGGCGTCGATGGGCCGATGAGCTACGGCACGCACCCGACCTTGCAACTGCCGGATCGCGAGGGGTGCGCGTTCGTCAGCGTCAGCCCTTACGACTTGGGCGAGGTGGCCCCGTTCCCATTTGAGGACCCCGCTCAAGGGGGGTACCAGTCGCTCAAGCCCGGCGCGGTGTTCGATGACATAGCTAAGGTGCCCAAAATCGACGGCAGCTTGGCCGACCTGTCGCGCTACCCTGCCCGTAAGGGCTTCGAGGACTTTGTAATGCTCCGTACAAGGCAGGACTTGCCGTTCGGCTGGGCTGCGGTTTCGGTGCCGAGTGAGGGTTACGTGTGGTTTTCCCTGAAGGACCCCAAGGTTTTGCCGCTGTCGGTTTTCTGGTTTTCGAACCGAGGCCGTCATTACGCGCCTTGGAACGGGAGGAACATCGGTGTCATCGGGATGGAGGAGGCTTGCCTTCAATTACCGCTTGGCCTGGACTCCAAAGAGCTGTTTTCCGATTGCGCTCGCCTATCAGCCGATCGGGCGTTGACCGTGAACACGATCATGGGGGTTTTGCCCATAGACGAGTCGTTCGGCAGGGTTGAGGCCATCGAGCCCGCCACCGGCGGCATCGAAGTCCGCTTTCAAACGGGTCAAAGCAAGCGGGTCGCGGTGCACCTTACACACCTGAGCGAGGCTGGTTAAGCGTTTTCGGCCTTATTGGCTGCAAGCCTGTCCCCTGAGCGTTGGCCCGGGGGAGGGCCTTCTGGGATTGCCGGCATTTTGCCGGTAGGCGCCCCAGGCCGCAATCTTTTCGCAAGGCTGTGGCGGGCAGTGCGTCGTAGCTGGTTTTAGCCGGGAGCGCCGGCATCTTGCCGGCAAAAAGCTTGGGCGGCAAGTCGGTTGTGCGAGTGGGAAGCGGGTCTGGGGTTCTCCTCAGACGAGTAAGCCGTAGGTCCCGTCTCTGGTCCGGCTCCTTCTGCCAGGCCTGCCCTTGGGCGGGCAGCCCAGGGGCAGGCCGCTATGAAGACCGCGCGGCCCCACATAAACGAGGTAGCATCGCACGGGTCGTTCAGGCCATGGAAGAGGCCGTCATGCCGTCCACACGAACGGCGTCGCGTCAGTAAGGACGCGCCCGTGCTCTTTTTGAGCTTCCATGATGTAGTCCGGAAGCGTAAAAACCGACCGGTGGAACCGCGGCGTGTAGTACCTCGTCTGGAACCCACGGGCCGCAAGCCGCTTGGCCAGCTCCTCTTCGCTAAGATCGAGCGGGTCGTGCTTCTTGCTGGCCAGAATGAACCCCCAAGGAAGCATGAAAGTGGTGATGATGCCCCAATAGCCGCGGACCACTGGGAACGTCTCCCTCATCGACTCGAGGGTCTCCAGACAGGCTACGAAGCAATAAGGGTAGTTGATGTTGGCGCACCCGGCCTGCATGGCGAAGATGCCATCATCACTCATGGCGTCGGCGCAAATTTGGAAGTATTCCTTGGTGAAAAGGTAAACAGCGGGGCCGGCCTCCAGCGGGTCGGGAAGGTCGCTTAGAATCACGTCGAAGCCGGCGCCCTTGTGCTCTTCCAGGTACTTGCGTGCGTCCGTGTGGATCAGCTCGGTGCGCGGGTCGTCGAAGGCGCCTTGATGCCACTCGGGCATGTGCACCTTGACCATCTCGATCAGTTCCTCGTCGATGTCGATCATGACCGCCTTCTCGACGGTGTTGTGCTTGAGGGCCTCGCGCAGGGTGGCGCCCTCGCCTCCTCCGCACACCGCCACCCTTTTTGGGTTCGGGTGCGTGATCATGGCCGGCTGGGCCATGCACTCATGAAAGATGAACTCGTCGAGCAGAGAGCTTTGGATCTTGTAGTCAAGGAACAAAGTCTTTCCGAACCGAGGAATCTCGGCGATCTGGTACTCCTGATATTGCGTTTTGCCTTCGACCAAAAAACGCTCGATGGTGAAAGACCATGTGACCGCCTCGGTGTGGGTCTCGGAAACGAACATGCCTGTGCTTTGTGAAAACATACTTTAGTTTGCCTTTTGCTTGGGAACGGTTGGCGACGCAAGGTGAAGGGAGCGAAGGCGATGCCTCGCTCGGCCCGGCTTTTGAGAGGCGGGCTAGCTTTGCTCGACTTCGCTCTTGAGACCGCGTCGGACGACAAGAAACTTGATTCGGCCCGGCTTGAAGCGCTCGCGCAGAACCTCGACTGCACGGTGGACGGCGACGGTGCCTCCGCAGTAGAACAGATCGACGGCGGCGTAGCCGTGCTCCGGCCAGGTGTGAATCGTGTAGTGCGACTCCTGAATGATCACCGCGCCGGAAACGCCGAACGGCTTGAACTCGTGGAACGACTGCGCCACAACCGTCGCCTTGCTTTCGAGGGCGGCTTCACGCATGGCCGTCCCGACCGAACGTTCCTCCTCGAGGCTGCGCCTGTCGCAATCGAACAGCTCGATTAGAAGGTGCGATCCTAGGGCTGGTTGCTCGTCGGCGCCGTAAGGGAACCCATCCTCGTCCTTGCCGAGCCATTCGTTGAAGGAGTCCGGATCGTTGCAGTGAATCAGCGACCATCCCGCTTCTTCGCCTAGGGTCGGCTTGTAGAAACGCGCGTTTCCGTCGCGAAGGCGCGAGAGCTTTTTGAGCCATTGGCCCGACGAGCCCTTGGTCGAAATGGCGATGGCGGCAAAGGCTGCCGCGAAGCTAAGTAAAAGCAGATAAGTGGTCAATCAAGCGAACCTCCGAAAATACCGTGCGCAGACACCAGATGGAGCTGGCGCGAGAAACCCGAAAAGTGGGCGAAGAGCGAATGGTGAAGAGTTGTTGAACGGGCGCGCCGGCGGTGAAGCCTTGAAGTGGGGCCCATATGCCCGAGCGGGAGATGCCTGCACCCCAATGTGCACGTCAGTTTCTTCATCTTCGCTACAACAACAGGATCTCTCCTATGGCAAACGAATTGCCGTAGCCGCCACGGTTTCCCGTGGACGCAATTAGGCATTGTACCAGAGGCCAACGCAGGATGCAAGGGATCGTGCGCATAAGCTGGCTTGTTTTTGAGCAGATAGGTCTGATGCTTATGGCCTTGCTTATGCTGGAATCAGGCAACGACAATGTCGGCTTGCTGATGAAATCTTCGGTAGTGCCGTCGATGCACTAATTTCTTCGGAGCTCAGCAACGACTTCGGCGTTTGACAATTCGAACGCGATGTTGTTGGAATAGGGGTAAGAGCATTTGTTGCCCGCCGAAGGTTCGGTCGCCGACTTTGGCGCATCCTGGTGCCGGCCGACGCAAGAAAATTGCGCATTCAAGGCTGGCCGCCAGAACGATTTCGATAACCCCAATCCGACTTCTAGCTGCTTTGCCAGCCATCAGTGCACGTTTCGAGCAAAGGCAAGCTCCGTTTCCGAACCGGTTGCCGGGTTATTGCTTTTGCCGTTGGCATTCGCAGCAAGGCGGCGGCGCAAACAAGCTTCTTATCACCCGGTTATCCTTCCACGATCCGCAAGAGGCCGGTGCATTGCGTTCGGGAGAGGCATCATCAAGTATCGCCAGCAACCTGCTTGCAATGCCTGTGGCCAAACCTTAATTGCAATCGAACAGACAAACCGGCAGATGCGGAATGCCTCCGCGCCTGCGCGCTCGTTGCCGCAGCTTCAAGCTGGGTGGTTCCATTCTGCCGACCGGCGTCCGGCGATATCGAAGCTCGCCTCACGATTACTCCATGTCACAGCCTTCTACAATGCCAAGACCATTCGCTTGGTTCACGATGGCCAGCACGGCCCATATGCGGATTGTGCCCACTTCGGATAGGTGGTATTGCTCAACCGGCAGCGATTTCGGAGGAAGATTAGGCGCATTTGGGCCAATATATAAGCAAATATATAAGCAGATGAGATGGCTTTACGCCTTGTCTGGATTTGTGTGCGTAGGCTTAGGGTATGTCGGGATAATCGTTCCAGGCATGCCTTCAACGGTGTTCTTCCTTATTGCGTTGTGGGCTTTCAAGAAGAGTTCTCCCAAATTTGAAACCTGGCTTCTCACCAAATCCCCAGCGAGGGACTTCTTGCGCCAATGGTCCGAAGACCGGAGCATGTCTCGAAAGGGCAAGCGAGTGTGTCTGACGGCGCTCTGGCTTTGCATCGCCATTTCGATGGGAATCTTCATTGCGACGGGAAAGCACTGGCTGTACCCCGTTGTGCTGGCGGCCGTTGCCCTTGGCGTGACTGTGTACATATCACAGATCAAAACCGCTGAGAGACGGTGCAGTCGCCCCGACCTTCAAGACTCTTGCCTGGAGCGCGTCGGCGGGTTGAGCTCGTAGGCCGCCGGGCGCGCAAAGACGCTCCGAATGCGCCCATCCTCGAACTTCGGCTCTCGATGGCACGTGAACATGCCGTTCTGCTCCTGCTCGACGTCCGCCAGCTGGGTGTAGCAGAAGCCGAAATGGTAGCGGTTGTCTAGCAAGACGTCGGTCAGCCCCTTCAGACGGTCATAGAACTCCTCGATCGTCGTCGGTGCGTTGCCGTAGCCCCATCCGCCTTCCTTCAGGCTCCAAGCGATTCCTCCGTACTCGCTCACGAAGAACGGAACCTCAGCCCGGTGCGAGGCCCACTTCTCGCCGAATTTGGCCGGATCCTGCTCGTAATCGTGATCGTCCAGAATCTCGCAAACTGACTCGTGATGTACGTAGCCGCTTGTATCGATCACGGGCCTCGAGGGATCCATTTGCCGCGTAAGGTTTATTACGGTGTTCTGGAGCGGCACCATCTCGGCGACCGTCTCGTTGAACGGGCACCACCCGATGATGGCGGGATGGTTGCGATCGCGAGCGACGATCTCAGTCCACTCGCCGATCATAGGAAGGTCGATGTCGCGGTCCTTCGAGTTTAGGCCCCAGTTGGGAAACTCGCCCCAGACAAGATAGCCCAGACGGTCCGCATGATACAAGAACAACGGCTCAAACACCTTTTCGTGCAGCCGGGCACCGTTGAACCCTACCGACTTGGAGAGCTCGATGTCCCGGACGAGGGCCTCTTCAGACGGTGCGGTCCAAATGCCGTCCGGGTAGAAACCCTGATCCAGCACAAGCCTTTGGAAAACGGGTTTGCCGTTGATTAGCACGGCTTGCCCGTCAATGTTCACCGCCCTTAAGCCGCAGTAGGTTTTTACTTCGTCGAGAACCGCACCGTCCTCGAGAACCTCCAGCAGGATATCGTAAAGAAACGGCGATTCAATCGACCACGGCCGAACTTCGCTCAGCGGCAAGTCTAGAACGACGTCGCGCCATCCGCCCTTCGCCTGGGCTTGGGCGACAATCTTTCCGTCGGCATACACTGTGGCCCTCACTAGGCAGTTCGCGCCGCCAAAAGCGATCATCGGACGAATCGAGAACTTGCCGGCGTGCAACTGAGGCGCGATGTCGTAATTCTCGATGTAGGTCGAGCCGACCCCTTCGAGCCAGACGGTCTGCCAGATTCCGGTCGTACGCGTATAAAGGCACCCGTAACTCTCGAGTTTGTTGCTTTGCTTGCCGCCTGCCTGCTTGCCCGACCTTACGTCGTCGAACGCATGGATGACAACCGTTGCAGGGCCTTGGCTCAGGGCATCGGTCAAATCCACGATGATCGGGGTGTTGCCGCCACAGTGGGTTCTCTCCGCCTTGCCGTTGATATAAACGGTTGTCTTCCAGTCGCAGGCGCCGATGTGAAGCAAAACCCTTTCGGATGTCCAACCTTCAGGCTTTTGCACGGTCTTGCGGTACCAGACGTTGCGCACGAAGCCCTTTCGGTTGAGTCCGGACAGTTCGCTTTCACGGCAGAACGGGACAATTATCGTGTCCGGATAAGCTGGCGCCGTAACCCATGATAGGTCTTCATCCTTGTCGGTCTCGGCGAATTCCCAAGGACCGTTGAGGTTGAGCCACTCGTTGCGGACACGGTCGGGACGAGGATGCTCGGGTCGGGGCAGAGTTGTGAAAGACATGTCGTTACCTAAAAGTGAGGATACCAGCGACGGCGCGACGGAGACCATTTAGAGGGCGCTTGCCGAACCTCGCAGGACTGGTATTTATCCTAGAATCGCACTCTCTTCTTACCGATGCATGTAAAGTGGATGTAGAATGGACAGACTGGTACTTTGTTAAGGAGTGTTTGAATGAATCTTGCAAGAATCGCTCTTCTGTCGTTGGTTGTTTGTACGGGCACCTTGGCTCAAGCAGGCATGCTGTTTGACCGTGGTTTGCCTGAGGCCAATCTGAACAATGGTGCGGGTTCCAATCGATCCAACGTTGCTTGGGCGACGTACTGGAACTACAATGACACGGATTCCTATATGTACGGAGACGACTTCACCCTTGGCGCGGGGAAAACCTACAAAGTCACTAACGTTAAGGTTTGGGTCGTCGGAGGCAGCGAGCCGTTCTATGGAAACCCGATGAGCCTTTGGGGCGGGTCGTTGTCGAGCGGAGCGGCGGGCATCGGTTTTCTGTCTTCCACGTATTCAACGAAGGAAGTCGGCTATGTCGGTGGCTCGAACTACCAAGGCTCAAGCGGCAGCTACTTAAAAATATGGGAGGTTGACTTCACAACCAATTGGTTTGTCGACGGCGGAGACACGCAACTCTTTTTCGTTGGCGGCCAGGTTGTCAACAACAACGGCCTCGTCTATCCGGATTATGAAGGCTATGTCTTCACGCCGTTCCTCCATGCATCAAACAAGGATCTGAGCGGCTCAGCCATGCAGGGTGCCGATGATCTCATGTATTGGGCAGGTTTTGAAGGTCAGAACTTGGTGGAGATCGGCACTTGGAGCTCGGATGGCGACGGTTGGGACAAGGCCTCGGACTTCAACGTTCAGGTGCTAGGCGAGGCGGTTCCTGGCCCTGCGGCTGTTCTGCCTTTTGCTCTCGGCCTGCTGGCCTCGGCTAGGCGTCGGCGCAAGTAGTCGAACGACCGTCGTCTAGAAAACCCTTCTGCTCCAAGCATGCAGGAGGGTTTTTTCTAATATTACGAGTACGAGGTTCCGAGATAGGAACATGTGCCGAACATAAGGCAAACGGCGATCGTGTATTTTTATCAGTGGTTTCATCTTCGTATGAACCGCGTTGCCGTTTTACTCTTAAGTCAGGTCGCTTTCCTTATCTGTTTCATGGTTGTATTGGCTGGATGCAAGAGTAGCGCCGTCGAAAACGCAGGCCGAGAGCCGTACAGAACGCAATTTGAGGCGATGGCCAAGGGCGATGTCGATCTCTATATGTCGACGATCGATCCTTCGTCACCGATCTACTTTTCGACGAAGTCCGCGTTCGGTTTGATAAGAGGTCTCAAGGTTACGGCTACCCTTGATCGTCTCGAAGTCCTCTCGGAGAGCGCCGACAGCGCGGAGATTCGCGTCGTCGTGACAACCAAGGGCAATACGCCAGGTTTCAAGGACAACACGATATCCCAGACCAACGCGCTTAAAAAGGTTGACGGGAAGTGGCTTATTAGCAGCGCTAAGGTCGAAGAGATGAAGTATCTCTGATTATTGCCGGTTTGCCATTCGGTTCGGCCTGTGTTAAAATGAACCTAAGGCTCAGGCCACACTCCGTATTCTTCATTTTGGGGTGAAAGCGTGTTCAGGCGCCTATTCGCACTTTCCTTTCTCGTAGTGCTTTTGGCTACAGGCTGCGGCGGCGGAGGCGGGGGCTCTTCCTCGTCGACCGTCCAGACGGTCAGCCGGACCATCAGCCTCGCAACCTCGCCGACCCTCGACGACGGTTCCCCTTACGCCGAGGTTTCCTTTCTTTGCCAGAGGTCAGGCCCTGTGACGGTCAAGGCCTCTTCGTCGAACCTCGACCCGATGGTTTTGATCGAAAAAAACAACCCGGACGGCACCCAGGAGGCGGTGGCAGCCGACGACGACGGCGCGGGCGGCACTTCGGCCAGGGTTGCCTTTGAAGCGTCCGCCGGATCAACGTACAAGGCTTTGGTGGCCAGTGCCGGCGACGACGCGGATGGCACGGTGATTGTCGAGTACCCGTCCGACAGGCTGACGGTGGTGGTGCCATGAACAACGCATCTATGAAAACTGTTATCAAAGCCGCGGCGGGGCTGCTTTGCCTCTTGCCGTCGCTTTGGGCTTTTGGGCAAGACAGACGGACGACTGAGGAGGACCTCGACCGGCACGGCTTTATGGGCATCTCGCTCAAGCGGTCGCGTGGCGGCGTCTTTGAGCCGACCCAGATCGAACTTGGAGCCAAGACATGGGGTTGCGACGTCTCCAAATGGCAGGGCGACATTAACTTCAACTTGCTGAAGACGGCGGTCGACTTCACGGTCATTCGCGCCAGTTACGGTTCAAGCGGTCTCGACGAGAAACTCGCACAAAACCGGTCGCGGGCGGAGGCTGTCGGCATGGCCATCGGCTTCTACCACTTTGCGTACCCCGACCGGGGCAACACCGCCGAGCAAGAGGCACAGAACTTCTGCAACCGCGTCGGGTCGCTCAAGCCGGGACAGTTCGTCGTGCTGGACTACGAGGTCAACTGGAACGGCGACGTCGTCGGCTGGTGCAAAGCGTGGATGGACTATGTGACGGCGCGCTTGGGCGCCAAGCCTTTGATCTACTTGAACCTGTCCACGGTGCGCCGGTACAACTGGTCGCCCATCATCAACGCCGACTACGGTCTATGGCTTGCCTATTGGGATTACGACAAGAACGCCGCCGCGCCGAGCACGCCGTGGCCGTTCGTAGCCATGAGGCAGTACAGCGACAGAGAGACCTTCCCCGGAATTTCAGGCAATGTGGATGGCGATGTGTTTTACGGCACGCTCGACCAGTTGAAAGCCTATGGCTACCAGCCCGTCGCGCAATGGACCGGGCTTATCGAGGTTCCCGCCGCCAACAGCACGGCTGCCCTCGACCAAGAGGTGACCGGGTGGGCCAAAGACGCCGGCGGCAACTACTTTATCGACAAGGCTTCCGTGTATGTCGGTTCGACGTTCGTGAAGGATATCACCTATGGCCTTTCAAGGCCTGACAAGGGCGGCAACTTCGGCTTCAACGGCGGCATCGATTTGAGGCCTTGGGCCGGTCAAAAGGTGAACATAACCGTGCGTCTGAGAAGCGGCACCAAAGTGTTCGACTTGATGTCGAGCGGCGTCAACGTGCCTCCGACGCCGCCGAACGCGCCGAGCGGCCTCCAGTGCACGGCCAAAACGGCGTCCACAGCGACCCTTGTTTGGACCGACAACAGCTCCAACGAAACCGGTTTCAAGGTCAAACGAAACGGTTCGGTGGTCGCGACGCTGGCTGCCAATTCGACGTCGTTCGCCGATAGCGGGCTTTCTCCCAACACGACCTACACCTACACCGTATGCGCCACAAACGCTGGTGGGGACTCCAGCGACAGCAACTCCGTTGACGTGACCACGGACCCCCTGCCCAGCGAAACGATCACTTTGAGTTGCCGCACAGTTTCCGCTGGGGCAAATCCGGTCATCGAGGCAGTGATCACGAACCCGGGAATGGGGCCGGTGTCGAACGTGGTCGTGGACACCGTCCAGCTTGGGGCGGTCAAGGCGACGGGCATGCCGTGGACCATCGGCACGCTGGCGGGAGGCGCGTCGGCCGTCAAGAACTTCACATTCTCGGGCGGATTCGGCATCGGCAAGGCGACCTTTTTCACGGTGAACGCCCGGTTAGGCGAGAGGAGGCTGCGCCTTCGGGTCAAGGTATCATCCAAGCCTTCTTAAGAGATCGCTTGCAAGAGGCTTCATGGCCGCTGGGATCGCGTCTCGGCGGCCTGCCCCTTAATGGGCTTTGCTCCAAGTTTTCGAATGCTTCGCCTGGAGCCAGCTGGAATAGTCTTGGTACAGCCGAACGGCCGCCTCGCCGCCGAGCTTGACGCGCATCGACGGACTGGACATCAAGCCGGGAAACTGATAGATCAGGATCTTCTCAAAGTTCGGAAACCGTTTCATGTCGTCAATTAGGTCGTCGATTGGGCGGGGGTACAGCTCGTTGTCGGGGCCGAACAAGAACGCCTCCATGTCCAGCCAAAGGTGGGTACCGTGGCGGTCGCAGGCCGTTTGCAGACACTCGGCTGCCTGCTCGCCTGCAAGGTCGCCCTCCGGCATCCGGTGGAAGCCGAACGGGCAAACGATGTCCAGGTTCGGCAGTAGCTCGTCGTAAAAGCCTTGAGAGTCCAGCAGGCCGTGGCAGTTCGGCGCCAGCATGACGGGCTTCTCGGGCGCGATCGACTGGACGTGCCGTTGAAAACCCCTGAAGAAATCGACCAGCTGCTTCTTGCGCTCCAAGGTCTCGCCCAGGTTGCCGAAAACCTCCTCGGATACGTACCAGCCATAGAAGGACGGGTGGAACCCGTACAGCTCGTGGACTTCCGAGGCGACCCTCTTGTGCCATGCGAGCGACCCTTCGGTGAAGTCGAACCAAGCGTAAAGCCCGATGCCAGGCAGGACTTTGACTCCGAGCCGGTCCGCCTCGTCGAGGATGGCCTCAAGGGCGTTCTCGGCCCGCAAGTCGGCCCTTAGCGGATACAGGCGAGACGGGTAAAAGGCGCGTCCCGCGTAGCCCTCTTCCTCAATTCGGTGCCCGCCGACGTAGGCCTGATTCCGAAACAGCTCTTGGATGACGAGGATGTCGATTTGGCAGTCGGCCATCGCGCGCACGATTCCGCGCCAGTCGTTGTCGGTCAGCTTTCGTATGTCGTCATTCCATAACCGGCCTTCCTCTTCGCTCCAATGCACAAGTCCCGCCCAGGCGCCGCCGATCCGCTCCGTCGAGCGGACCGTTGACGGCCTTATCTCGAGATCTAGGGCGGATTTGCCGTAGTGTTCGCCTGCGCGCCACTCGGCGACCACCGAATATCGGCCTTCGAAACCTGCCGTTGGGAAGTCGATCCTAAGGCGTTTCCGGCCGTGGGCGCCGACAACTTTGGAATCCCTTCCAACAACCTGCCTGACTCCGCCTTGAAACAGGCTTAGCTCAACATCAAAGCAGTGCGGCTCGCTGGATTCGTTATAGAGGCCGCAGAAGGCTGTTTCGACGATGCGGTCCGTAACCAGCGCAGGCGGGATAAGCGATATCTGAACTTTCATTAGGGTTCACCAACAAGTTTGCGTTTTCACTTTACCAAGGCTTCGTCTCGGCATTCTGCAACCCGTAGGCTTAGGTAAAGTAATCGCGTCTGGAGGGAGTTGCGAACACCATGTCCACGATGAATGATCTCGATGTCCTTCGCGAACTCGGCAAACAAGTGGCCGAGATCGCCGCTTTGCCGGTGCAAGAGGAGAAGCGCAAGCTGTGGCGCAAGCTGAACTCCCTACGGCCTGAAAGGCCCATGGTGATGATCGACCAGGTTTGTTGGAACGAGATGAACGTCGACGACGAACTGACGATGCGCTGTTCGAACGCCGAATGCCGGGGCTACGAGTGGTATCTACGAAGCACACTCTACCAGTGGAAGCACTTCGCCGTGGACATGGTGGTTGAGCCTTTCATCAAAGTTCCCAAGGCGATTCACAACTCCGGCTTCGGCATCTTGGTCGAAGAGGAGACGGCGGTGCTGGACCCCACCAATTCCGTCGTCGGGCATATCTACCGAAACCAATTTGAAACCGACGAGGATATCCTGCGCATCCAGATGCCGAAAGTCAGCCATGACCAAGCGGAAACGGAGCGGCGGCTTGCGTTTGCCCATGAGGTGTTCGACGGCATCCTTGAGGTTCGAGCTTGGGGATGTGACCCCTACCTTTCCTTGTGGGATCCGATTTCGACCTGGGTCGGCGTCGAGGGAACCCTTTACGGGTTGATCGATCGTCCCGAATACATGCACAAGCTTGTTAGGCGCATGACCGAGGGCTACCTGTCGATGCTCGACCAACTTGAGGAGCAGGGGCTCCTTTGCGAACCCCAACAGCTTATCCACTGCACCGGCGCCTACACAGACGAGCTTCCGGCCGAAGGCTACGACCCTCAGAAGCCTCGGTGTAAGGATATATGGATGTTCGGCCTGGCCCAGGTGTTCTCATCGGTCTCTCCAGAGATGTTCAAGGAGTTCGAGGTTGACTATGCGTCCAAGATCTGTGAGCGCTTTGGGCTGGTTTATTACGGATGTTGCGATCCTTTGGACGGCAAGATGGACGAAGTGAGGCTGATCCCGAACGTGAGGAAAGTGTCGATAAGCCCATGGGCGAACCAGGAGCGCGGCGCAGAGCAGATCGGGCGCGACTTCGTCTTTTCCCGAAAGCCGAGTCCCGCTATGGTGGCGGTCGATTCATTCGACTCTGAGGTTGTCAAGCGCGACCTCATGGAAACCAAGAAAATCTGTGAGAGGCACGGGTGCCCGCTCGAGTTCATATTGAAAGATATCAGCACGGTGCGCTACGAGCCTCAGCGTCTGACCGAGTGGGCTCGGGTGGCCATGGAGGTTGCCGAAGGATAGTCGAAGGACCGCCTCAAGGGCGAGGGCGGCCCTTCTTGAGAATCGGGCAGGTTACTTGGCGAGCATCTTCACGGCGTGCTCGCGCGCTGCCTCAAGCTGGCCGGCGGAGCCGAGCAGCTCGTTCCGGCTGGCGATGAACTTCGCGTACTCGCTCATGAAAACCTTCCCTGGGGGGCGAAGGTCGAAGTCGCCGGGTTTGTCTCGGAAGTGCTCTCGATGGACGCGGCACCAAACCAGCCGGCCGTCGGTGTCGATGTTGATTTTGCAAACGCCCCTTTTGGCGGCCGGCAGGTACTCGTTGACGTCGACGCCCTTGGCTCCCTTGATGTCGCCGCCCGCGGCGTTGATGCGCGCCACCTCGTCTTGAGGAACCGATGACGAACCGTGCATGACCAAGGGGAATCGGGGCAAACGCTTGGCAATCTCTTCGATCACATCGAAGTGCAGGCCTTGAGTGCCGCTGAACTTGAAGGCTCCATGGCTGGTCCCGATGGCGCAGGCCAGGCTGTCGCAACCGGTCCGCTTGACGAACTCTTCCGCCTCCGCGGGGTTGGTCAGCTTGGCGTCGGCCTCGGCGACCGAAACGTGCTCTTCGACGCCGCCGAGCATGCCCAGTTCGGCCTCAACCGAAATGCCCTTGGCGTGAGCAGCGTCGACGACGCGCTTCGTGATGGCCACGTTCTCTTCGAACGGTTCGTGCGAGGCGTCGATCATGACTGAGCTGTAGAACCCGCTCTCAATGCAGTCGTAACAGGTAGCCTCGTCGCCGTGGTCCAGGTGCACGGCGAACAGGGCCTCTGGCCAGATTTCGTTGGCGGTGCGGATCATGGCTTCCAGCATGCGCTTGTCGGTGTAGGCGCGCGCTCCTTTGCTGATTTGGATGATGAAGGGGGCCTTCGACTCCATGCAGCCGCGAAAAAGACCCATGCACTGCTCCAGGTTGTTGATGTTGTAAGCGCCCAAGGCATAGTTGCCGTAAGCATGGTTGAAAAGTACGCGTGTCGGGACAATCATCGTGGTTCTCCTTGGCGAGGTCGGTGGACGGCCGGATACGCCTTCGTACCGTTGAGACGTCCCTACCGACGCTTGCTTCGATTGTAGCTGATTCGAACCGGCGGTTGCCGGTCAGCTTTGTTTGAAGGCTGCTGGCCCGCCTGCATCTCGAAGGTCGGTTTGCATTTGATGGAAGTCCCGGATCATGGCCCTTACTGCCATGACGTTGACAATAAGCATGACCATGGCCAGCACGGGAAAGGCCCGCTTAAAGCTTTTCCCACACCAATGCTTGAAGCCAAGAGCAAGGAAGTACGCAACGGGCCCTAGGGCCGTAAAGAAGTACCTTGCCTGAGGCTGAACGTAGTCCAGGTTGAAGCGGACGTACAGGATCATCGCCGCAATGAGCACCGAGCCGATCAGCCAATTGAGGGACCGCTCTTCGCGGCTCGTCTGGCGTTGCAACGCCTTTACCGTGCCATATGCAAGCCAGCCGGAGCCAAGGATTAAAACCAAATAAACCCGGAGGGGCAGGCGGATGGCCATGTACCCAAGCATGCCAAAAAAGCTGAACGTCGTATACTCGATGAAGTCGCGTGCGTGGCGGGCGAAAGCCCTCAAGGTCATGTGGCTTTTGTCGATAGCGACGTCTTTCCAGTTCTCGGCGAAGGTCCGCAGCAGCAATGGGTCTTGGTAAAGGATGTAATTTCGAATCCAGATAGGGGATACGATCAAAAGGGCCAGAGCGGGCACCGCCAGCCAGTAAACGGGTCGGGCGCGGCTCCGGGTCAGGTACAGACACACCGCCAGCGGCAGGAACAAGGCCAAACCTGAGGTCTTGGTCAGAAGGCTTAGGCCGATCAGCACGCCGATCGCCGCCGCCTTTTTTGCGGTCCAGCCGTTCTTGTACACGTCAACCAACAAACCGGCCACCCATGCCCCCAGTGCGATGAGCAGGCTGTCGTTTCCGATTGACGCACTGACGCCAACGTTCATCGGCAGGAGCGCCGCAATGGTGCTCGACGCCGTCGTCAGCCGCGGGTCCTCCGTGGCCAGCCAACACATGCGGGCGATTCCCAGCACGCCGACGCCGCCAATCAATATGTTCAGCCACCTTAGCCAGTAACCTGTTGAAAACGCGTCGAAATCTTCGCGCATGCCGATCTTGGCCCATGCGGCGGCCAGCGCGTAATATAGCGGCGGCTGGTGGGCTTCGTAGGTCGGCATGTCGGGAGCCTCTGGGGCAGGTGGCAAGCCCTTGCCTTCAAAGAGGTATTGCACGTACTGAGAGTGGGCCATTTCGTCAGGTGCGCCGATGTCGGCCATGAAGTGGCCCGAGACCACGCCTGGCGTGCGGTATGGTGCGATGGCGGCGTACAGGCCGGCCAATGCCCAGTGCAACGCGATCAGCAACCAAACCGCAGGCTTCGGGAACATGCCCGATTATATCCGCAAGCCAACGCAGCAAGCCTTATGTCGACGCGGTTTCAGTTGCGACAGCTGTGCGAGCGCGTTGTCGGAGGGGCTATTTCGACATAGGTCGTTGACGGCACCACGAGATAAATGTGCTCGCCGATCTCTTCCCAGGAGCCCTCCAAGGCGTAGTTCACCCCACACATGAAGTCGACGACCTTCTGCCGCAACAACGGCTCGGTGTGCGCAAGGTTCAGGATCTGCTGCTCGCCGTTTTTGAGTCCGTTTGCCGCCGCCAGCGCATCGTCGAAGCTCATGACCTGTCGCCGAACCGTGACGTTGTACTTGTAAGCCGACCGAAGTTGCACCGTTCGCGTTCGTGGGCTCTCGTAGGGTTCCTGTTCCTCGTCGTCCCTGGGGTGCATGAACATACCCGTCAGTTTCGAGAAGAAACCAGGCTTGTCCTGGAGTTCAAGCTCTTCCATGATTCAATCCTCCAATGGTCTCCTGTTGACTCTATTGACGCGCCCCGAAGAGCAACGTTCCGACCCGGATGTGGGTTGCGCCTTCCTGGATCGCCACATCGAAGTCGTTGCTCATTCCCATGCTGAGCCATTGCCCGCCGACGCGCTCGTTCAACTCCCTCATGCGACGGAAGAAGGGCCGCATCGCTTCGGGTTCAAAATGGAACGGACCGACGGTCATAAGCCCGCGGAATGCGATTGAACTGCAGTATAAAACTTGCCGCACGATTTCGTCAACCCCTTCGGTCTCGACGCCCGCTTTTTGCGGTTCTTTTGCTATGTTGACCTCCACAAGGCCGTCGATCGTCTTCGGCGACTTCGCGATCTCGCGGATGTGCGAAAGGCTGGCGATCGTGTGAACCGCGCTGAAACGCTCAGCGATCCGCTTCGCCTTGTTCGACTGAAGGGTGCCGATGAAGTGCCACTTGATGTCCTTGGGAAGGCGTTCGATTTTGGCATCCGCCTCTTGATACCGGTTCTCCCCGAAGCAACGCAGGCCGAGGTCGTAGGCGATCTGGATGGTCTCAACAGGCACGGTCTTGGTGACGGCGATCAGCGTGATTTCGCTTCGATCGCGCCCGGCCTTTTTGCAGGCCGCCTCGATGCGGCGTTCGATGCCCCGCAGGTTTTCGCGCAAGGCTTGCTCGATGGGACCCACGGAGCTTAGTTTACCGGAGACCTTGTGTTTTCCCGGCAGTCGGGTCGCCGCCGAGAGGCTTGGACCCGGTCCTCGCAAACCCTTGTCCGAACGGCAGGCAGACCACGTCTTACTCGTCGATAGTCCCACTCGGATTGCTGTTTCTTGCGGTTTTTTCAGCCAAGTCGAACGTGAAAGAACCAAACAGGCGAGTCAACAGTCAGGTAGTCAAGCTAGGCTGCAGCATAGGCCGCTAGGGAAGTCCGGACCGCTGAAAAACTGGTGAAAATTGGGTCGGGAAATGGATGGAGATTAACGTCAAGGATGCCGATTCTATGATACGTACACTTATGGCGAACTGGTTTGGACCTCGAATCATTTCTCAGCGCGAAACCCCTCGGAATGTTGCCGTTGGCCACCTGAAGCGTTGCCCGTTGTGCGGCGCGATCAACTCGAAACGCAACGTTGAGTGCTTCGTCTGCCGCTGGCACGGCGAGTTCGACCACAACCCCGAGAGCATTGATGAGGGGTTGAGCGATCTTCTCGACCGATGCCCGGAACTTGCGAGTGCCATGTCGGAGCCCAGCCTCCCGCGCCGTTCGTTCAAGCGCTCGATCTTCCATTTCCTCGGGATTCTCTTTCGGCGGCGCCTCGATTTGAGGACTTAAAGGTCGCCTTGGTCCGATGAGTGGCCGGGATAGAGCCTGGCCTCGGGGTCGATGAACACTTTGGCAAAGCAAACGGCTGTCGCGGCCTCTCCGACGCCCGTCGCGATGAGCTTCAGCTTGCCGGGATAGTGGCAAATGTCCCCCGCCGCATACACGCCCGGCAGGTTGGTATGGTAGTTGTGATTGACCAGAATGTGGTTCCGGTCAGTTTCAAGCCCCCATTGCTTGATGTAGCCCAGTGCCGACCGAAAGCCGACGTTAACCAACACGGCGTCGACTTCAAGGCTGGACGACTCTTGTGTCTTGACGTTGCCGATTTCGATGCCCTTCAGAATCCCGTTGCCGAACACGGACTTGACAACCGTCCACGGCCTCACGTCAACCTTCGAACGCTCGAGCCGGCTGACAGTCGCCTCGTGCGCTCGGAACACGTCTCGCCGGTGAATGAGAGTCACGCTCTTCGCGATCGATTCTAGACTCAGCGCCCAATCGCACGCGCTGTTGCCGCCGCCGACGACGGCCAAACGTTTGCCGGCGAACATCTCCTTGTCCGCGACGGCATAATAGATGCCTTTCCCAACGAAAACCTGTTCGTTTTCGGCTCCGATCTCCTTGGGGGTGAAGGCTCCTGCACCGGCGGTGATCAGCACCGTCCTCGTCGGAAACACCTCCCCGGTTTTGCTCACCACGTCATACCCGACGTCCGTCTTGACTAACTGGGTGGCAGTGGTGTTTAGAACCACCTCCGGTTTAAAGCGCATGGTCTGATCGATCAGGTTCTTGGCCAGGTCGGACCCCAAGATTTTGGGGAAGCCCGGCATGTCGTAGATGTACTTATCCGGGTAAAGTGCCTTCATCTGTCCGCCCAGTTCGGCCAAGCTGTCGATGATTCGGACGGACATCCCTCGCATGCCTCCGTAGAAAGCCCCGTAAAGCCCAGTGGGACCGCCTCCAATGATGGTGATGTCGACGATGGGATGTGGCGATTCTCGTCTGCTCTGATTGTCCATAGCGCGAAGATAAACCTAAGGTACCATCTCGGTTGAACCTGTGCCAAGGACCTGTAAGGACTCCAAGGTATCCTCTAACTGTGGTTTCCCCTTCCGATACGACCCCCATTTTGGAACGGCTGAGGTCTGCCGACGTCAGCGGAGCGGCGTTGCGGCGGCTTGCGATGTCCCTTCTGGCCGGCCTCGATGGCTACGACTGGGCGGGGATCTACAGGCTGGAGGGCGACGAGTTAGTGCTGGACGAGTGCGTGGGCGAGGCGACCGAGCACGTGCGCATTCCGGTGGGCGCAGGTGTGTGCGGCACGGCCGTCGCCGAACGGGCGAACCAGGTGATCGACGACGTGCGCAATCTGACGAATTACTTGGCCTGCTCGGCGAAGACCCGTTCGGAGATCGTCGTCTTGATTCATGGCAAGGACGGCTCGATTCTTGGACAAATCGACATCGACGGCCACCGAGTCGGCGCGTTTGACGCCTCGGACGAGGGCTTTTTGAAGGAGGTCGCCGCGCTCTTGGCGGAGCGCTGGGTTTAGTCATGCTTTCGTTCGACGTGGCTGTTGTCGGGGCGGGGCATGCCGGCATCGAGGCCGCCTTGGCTTCTGCCCAAATGGGGCGCAAGACGTTATGCATAACCCTTAGGCTGGATCGCGTTGGACACTTGCCGTGCAATTGCTCGATCGGCGGGCCTGCCAAGGGCCACATGGCCCGCGAGGTGGACGCGCTTGGCGGCCAGATGGGCATCGCCACCGACTGGACGTTGACCCACATCCGGCGCGTCGGGACAGGCAAGGGCCCGGCCGTCCAGACCATTCGCGCCCAAGTTTGCAAGAGGTTGTATCCGGCTTTCATGCTGCGTTCTCTGCAATCTCAGCCGAACCTGACGCTGATCGAAGGGCTCGTGGAGGACGTGCTGGGCAACGAACAAGTTGAGGGTTTGCTGGCAGTCATCGGCGGCGAGACAGTCCGAATCGCGTGCCGAGCTGCGGTGTTGACCACAGGAACCTTTCTCAACGGGCTCTGCCACGAAGGGGAGCGCAAAACCGCGGCCGCCCGGTTCGGGGACCAGGCTGTTCACGGCCTATCGGCGTACTTGGAGCGGATCGGAGTCCGGTTGCGCCGCTTCAAGACGGGCACCACTCCCCGAGTGAAACTTTGCAGCCTGGACCTTTCCAAAACCGATCTTCTTCCCAGCGAGCCCGAGGCGGGGGCCGTCAGCTACCTTCACGACCGCATCCGGGTCGATCGGGACCTCTATCCCTGTTACCAGACCCGCACCACCGCCGAAACGCACGAAATTCTTGCCGCCAACCTGAACAAAAGCGCGCTTTTCTCAGGGCAAATCGAGGGCGTCGGCCCGCGCTATTGTCCAAGCATCGAGGACAAGATCGTCCGGTTCGCGCACAAGGCGTCGCACCCGATCTTCCTCGAGCTGGAGGAGTGGGACGGCGAGTCGGTTTACGTGCAGGGCTTTTCGACGTCTCTGCCGCGAGAGGTGCAACTCGAGGCTTTGCGCACGATTCCCGGCCTGGCCCGAGTCGAAATGATCCGCCCCGGATACGCCGTCGAGTACGACATGGCCGACCCTTTGCAACTTGGGCCGAGTCTGATGTCCAAGCTGATGCCGGGCCTGTTTCTGGCTGGGCAGCTTAATGGAACGAGCGGATACGAAGAGGCGGCTGGCCAGGGAATCGTTGCGGGAATCAACGCCGCTCGCTTCGCGAGAGGCGAAGGGGAAGTCGTGTTTCCCCGCGACGGCAGCTTCATCGGCGTGATGATCGACGATCTTGTGACGAAGGGCGTCGAGGACCCCTACCGCATGTTGACAGCGCGCGCCGAGCATCGTTTGCTGTTGCGAAGCGACAACGCCGACCAGAGGCTCACGCCGATCGCCCGCGAAATCGGACTCTGCTCCGACGAGCGCTGGCGGCGCTTCGAATCCAAGATGAACGCCATCGAGTCAGGGCTTTCCTCCCTGAAATCGGCCTTTGTCTCTTCAGCCGAAAACGAAATCTTGGAGTCGCTCGGTTTGGCCGCGCTCGACAATCGGACGTGTTTGTTTGACCTTCTGAAGCGGCCGGGATTTTCGTTGCGGGACGCCGTGCGCTTGGCCCAGGCGATTGGCCTTGAACTGAGCCTCCCCGATGCCACCGACGCCCTCGAGCAAATCGAGCTGGCTGGCAAGTACGACGGCTACATCGCCCTGCAACGGCGCCTTGCCGAGAAGGCGAGGCAACTCGACGATCTGCGCATACCGAAGTCGTTCGAGTACGAGTCTCTGAAGGGGTTGAGCTATGAAACGCGGGAAAAGTTGGCCCGGGTGCGTCCGACGACCGTCGGCCAGGCCTCTAGGGTGCCAGGCGTCCGCCCGTCGGACATCGCCCTTCTGATCGGTCACCTGCGTCCCAACAAGAAGGCCGATGCGGCTTCCGCACGTCGGGACTAGAGCTTTTTGAAGCTGAACCGGGACAGGACGACTTCGTAGGTTCGCTGGAGTGCAGGGGGTTTGCCGTCGAGAAGCCAGTAGTTGATGCGAACGGCCTCATCCTTCGGAACGGGCACGTTCTTTCCGGCAAAGGTCCATTCTTTATTGAAACCTTTCCCTTGGGCTCGGAACGAGACGCAATCGGGCTTCCACGCAAACTCGTAAGTGACGTCGGGGAGCGACTTCGGCACCTCGAACCTCAGGATGTTTTCTTGCCGGTCGAAAGGCTGCACAACGAACTGCGCGTTCGGCTTGGCCGAGTCGCCCCACCGCGAGATCTCGATGTCAATCTCGCGGTGCTCGAACTCCGGGTCGTCTCCATAGGTGAAGAGGCCCAGGATGGCCCGGTCGTCGATCATCTCGGGCGGCGTGACGACGGTGAAGCGATAGGTGCCATAACCGAGTTGCTTCGTGAGAACGACTTCAGAGCATTCCCATCCGCGCGGCTCTTTGAAGATCCGGAGGTGCAACCTGCCATCTGAGTCCACGAAAACGGCCCGTGGCGACCGGCTGTAAAAGTTGGGCCCGGGTCCGGCCGTGCGCTCACTGAACTTCACGGTCCAATCGTAGCCGGAAAAGCGGATGGTGTCCGATGCAAGGGTCATCAGGAGAATTGGGGCAAAAACCATGCGTTAAGAAGGAAGCGGGTCCCGCCGCCCAAGGCGACAGGGCCCATGGCAGTCGGGTTATCGGGTATTAAAGGTGTAGTCAGCCGAGTCGCCGGTTGCTTGCCAGTTCCATAGCCTTATTTTTCCGCGGGCCGCCCACTTCGAGTGGCCATCGGCGAAGGCAAAGTTGGCGCCGCCAACGTGGCGGTAGCGAACTTGGAAAAGAGCGGGCCAGTTTCCGGTGTCGTTGTCGATCGAGTCCCACTCGGCTTTCGTCTGGGCTTCGGGGCCGTCCCAGCCATAGATGCGCCCCGGGGTCCAATAATACTCAGCGCCGCAGTTGCCGCCCCAGCGCGGATTTTGGGTGCCTTCCCCAAAGATCACCGTCTCTGCGACGTGAGTGAGCGCCGTGGTCGAGATCGGCAAGGAATACCAGCCGTCGCCTGAGTAGCCGTTGCCGCCCAGACGCTGGTTCATGGCATACGACAGGGCATTTCTCATGATCGATGACGGGCAGGTTCGCACCTTCGGCTTTTCTTTGCCGGCGAGGCCGTCATCGTAGCTATAGCTTCCTTCGCCCATGTAAGGCGAGATGATGAAATGCCAGATGGTCTCGTAGTTGGCCGGTTCGTCGTAGTAGTAGCCGATCATGATCATGTCGTCGTAGTCCGTGCTGTATTGCACCGAACCGAGGTTGATCTGCTTTGTGTTGGAGAGGCAGCTCGTCCGCTTGGCCGATTCCTTTGCTTGAGCGAAAACTGGGAACAGGATGGCGGCGAGAATCGCGATGATCGCGATGACGACTAAGAGTTCAATGAGAGTGAAGGCTTTTTTGGTTGCGTTTTGCTTCATAATGGACTCCTCTAATGCAGTCCTTTATTGGTTTGAAATTCCAGCGGGGCGTCGGTTTGCCCGGGCACCACGCGGGTCGGGATGGTCGTTGACTCAACCGATTTGCCCTCCGACAAACGAAGCAGCAGCCTCGCCGCCTCTCTTCCCAGTTCGAACCTGGGAAGTTCAACCGTCGTCAGGTGCGGGTTGAGGTAAGAGATGAGAGAAAAGTTGCCGAAGCCGACAACGGAGAGATGCCTGGGGATCTCAATCCCCATTTCACGGGCGGCCTTCATGGCGCCCAAAGCTGATAGGTCGGATGCGCAAACGAGCGCGCTAGGAGGGTTCGGCGAGTTCAACAGCTCGATGCCGGCCTTGTAGCCAGGCTCTTCGGCAAAGCCGTTTCCCGCTTCCATCGTGTGAAGGCCGTGCTTGCGCATGGCCTTGCGGTAGCCCTTCAAGCGTTCGCTGGCGTCGAGGTTGTTCAAGTTTCCGCGTAAAAAGGCGATTCTTTTGTGCCCCAAACGGACCAAACGCTCGGTCGCTGTCATCACGCCGCCTTCGTTGTCAGGCGCGACCCACGGGATCACCCGCCTTCCGCGATACCGGTTGATGCTCAACACGCGGTAGCCACGGTCCTTCAGGTCTTCGACAAGAAGCTTCTCGGCGTCCTCGAGGAGAATGCAAGCGATCGCGGCGTCTTTAGGGAGCTTGTCCGAAGAAGCGATCGACTCATAGTCCAGCACTAAGGCCTCTTGCTTTTGCTCGGCCATGTAGTCGGAGAAACCTTGAAGGATGTCTGGAAAGTAGTACGGGTCGAGGCGTTGCCATAAGGCGGGCACTGCCAGCGCGATGGGAACCTTGGGCGCGACGGTGTCTGCTGCATCGACGCACGACTTGACCACGAAAGTGCCTTTGCCAACAACGCGCTGAATCAGCCCGTCCTTCACGAGTTCGGCGACGGCCTGGCGCGTGGTCATGTAGGAGACCCCAAACCTTCGGGAAAGCTCCTGCTCCGACGGAAGCCGGTCGCCGACGCTCCAGACTCCGTCCTGAAGGATTTGTCTCAAACTTCTCTCGATTTCTTTGTACTTGGATGCGTTTCCCACGGTTTCCGCTCTATAGACATAAGTTGCAGGTTCTCTATAGAATGCAGTGTATCGCAAGTCCCCGCCGTATGCAAGGGAGAAACTGGAAATTTGCAAAAAAAGTCCCGAGAACCTTTCGACGCCCCTGCGCGTCTACGTGAAAATGGCAAAACAGATCAAGCAATATCGACACCAGTCTACGGATAATTGAAGTGGCGATGAGGGCGAACACCAAGGATTCATGGCAAGGGCTGGTTTTGGAGAGCATCAGGGCTATGTATGCCGGGCTCGATGATCCGCTCTCGGCGCGAGAACTGGCTGACCAAGCCTGCTTTTCCACCTTTCACTTTCACCGCATGTTCTGTGCGATGACTGGTGAAACGGCTTGCGAAATGGCCCGCCGACTCCGCCTGGAGCGGGCCGCTCACCTGCTTTGCGAGACTCAGGCTTCAGTCACGGAGATAGCGTTGGAGGCCGGTTTTGAAACTCTGGAGTCGTTCTCTAGGGCCTTCAAGTCGTCCTTCGGACGGTCGCCGTCCGTTTATCGGCTTTTGAAAAACCCAGCCCGCCACGAGCTTGCGCCAAATGCAGTGCATTGGAGCCCGCTTGGCGCCCCGGACGCGTTTGATCCCATCGAACACAAAGGAGAACCTATGGAAATAACCATCAAGAACATCGACGACACCCACTACGCCTGCGTGCGCCACACGGGCCCCTACAACCAGATCGGCTCCGCGTTCGAGCGGCTCGCGAGCCTCAACAGCGTCCATTCCTTCGCCAAACCCGGCGGAGCGTGGGTGGCCATCTATCGAGACAATCCCGACACGGTGCCTCAGGATCAATTGAGATCGGATGCCGGCGTTGTCGTTGAGCCAAGAGTTCATTTGCCCGAGGGGGTGACTCTCGAGGTCATCCCAGCCGGCAAGTATGCCACGGTCGTTAACAAAGGAGCGTACAGCGGCCTCGGGGAGGCGTGGGGCACCTTCTGCGGAAAGCTCATCCCGGAAGCGGGCCTGAAGTCCCGGGACGGGATTTGCTTCGAGGCATACATTCACGACGGTGAAGGCGTTCCCGAAAGCGAGCAGCTAACCGAACTGTACGAGCCTGTGGCCTAGCCCTCAGGAGTCAAGAGTCGAAACCGAGCTTCTCGCGGGGTGTCTCTCTCCATGATGGCCGCCTCAAAGAGAAGCTCCGATCGGTTTTGATTTTCTGCAAAGGGCCATCGCTCTTGGAGAAATTCCATCGCCTTCTCCAGGCGAAGAGGGCAATCCTGAAGAAGCGAGTCCAGCTTGGACTTTTGCTCTTCGGCGCCGGCGACAGCGCATCTATGCTTGAAAGAGGAGTAGTCGCCGTCGAAATCGAGAACGTAAAACAGATCGGCTTCGGGGCTCCTTCCGACCTCGGCGAAAATCGACCTCGCCACGAAGGGACTGGAGTTAAAGTCGCCGAAAGCCTTTTTCAAGGGCTGGCTCAGCCCCGCCACGACACGGTGGACCGTCACGTCGTGCTCGCTCCGATTGTAGCCCTCACGGTGGGCGAACTCGACCGCCGACACGCGCAACGCCTCGATGTCGCTCTGCTGGCCCACGGCGGAAAACACCAGCAGATCGTAGATTTCGTAAATCTTGCGTGTTTGGCGCTTGAAGGTGGCCACAAGGATGCCTTCAGGGAGGGAGAGTGCGGCGACCGGAACACCTTGCGCCAGTTTGTTGGCCACATACTGCGCCCTGTGCCCGATGCCTTCTTGCCAATCGTAAGGCGTGAACATAGAGTGAATATACGCCTTGGGGCCCACGGTTGGTTCAGGTCCCGTGGGCACCCTAAAGCCGGCACTAGAAGCGAATCGCTGTCCAGCTAGCTGTCAGCGAAAGGCCGTCGAAAAGCAATCCTTTCGACTTTCCGTACCAGTCGTACCGAGCCCGAAGACGGAAGGAGTCCTTGTAGATCGCGCCGGCCTCGAGGTTGGCGTTCGGCACCCAGTCGTTGTTTCGAAGGCGGGACCCCGGCGCAACGTCGATTCGGTAATCGGTGTAGGCCACGCCGACGCGCGCTGCGAAGTAAGGCGTCCAATCGGAGCCCTCGACCTTTGTTCGGTTGGCGACTCCTAAGCTGAGCGGCAGAATCAGAATGCGGTTGCCCCTGCTGTCGTTGTAGATCACGTTGAAATCCGGCGAAACGAGCCACCCGTGGCGGTCGGGCTTGCGGTTGGGCGATACGCCGAAGTTGATCCAATCGCTGCCAAAGGCGTCTTTCAGGGTTCGGCTTTGCGGAAAAAAGACGCCGGCGTTGACGTTCCAGCTCTTGAACAAGTCGCTCGCGTTGGCGGATGTTGCGAAGGACAGCCCGGCAAGGGCAACGATGGCCAAACGATTCCTCATGTTGTCTCCTCCAGTTGCGTCGGGCGTTTTTCCGGGAGCCGTCAGCTCCGGTACAATCGCCTCGTGTTCGTCACGTTATACACTCTTGGCTTGCTCGCGATCTCCGTGCTGAGCATAAGGGTGTCTCTCGAAATAAAAAAACCAAAGTGGTATTGGCCTTTGGTCTTTGTCGAGAGGCCCCTTCTTTTCGCCGGCCTCGCGCTGATCGCCTTTAGGGTCGAACACAACTTTCTACGTTCCGCTTGGGTTTACGTTGCATGGTTTTTGATGGCGGCGTTCCTGACCGAATCCTATTACGACGTTATCACCTTTGAGGCCAAAGACCTCGGAATGGCCGACCAGGAGACCTCCAAAAGGCAAGAGGCCATTTCGCTTTGCTTGGGCACCGTGCTTTCCGTGGTCATCGTTTTTCCCGGATATGCGATGAACGTGGCCTGGGCTTACGGTTACATGTGACCAGCATCCCCGCGCCCGTTCAAGAACGAAGCTTTGGTTTTTCTTAACGTTAAGGCATAAAAAGCCGGCCATAATGGGCCAACCATGAAACGCGCTTGCATGATTCTCGGCGTTGCTCTTGCCCCCGGGTGCTCATTAATCGACCAAGTGGGGGAAAGGCCGGACGGTTCGTCTTTGGTGGCCACGAAACAATTGGTGCGCCTAGTTGGAGACAGCTTGACGATCAACGGGCGGCCGCTCGATTTGGCGCTCTCTTCGGACGGAAAGACCCTCTACGCCAAGGACAACCGCGGTGTGGTGGCCGTGGACACGGCGTCCTGGGAGGTCAAGCAAGAGCTGGCCGTAGACGGCGGGTCGTCGATGCACGGCATTCTGCTCAGTCGCGACGGGACAAAACTCTACTTTAGCGACGCGGGCAATGGGGTTGTCGACGGCGATGTGGCCAAAGACGGCGCCGTAAAGTGGTCAAGAACCCTCTCCATGCCGAAGCCGAAGGCCGGCGGCAACGCGTATCCGTGCGGCATGGCCGAAACGCTTGACGGCAAGATGCTGGCCGTCTGTCTTTCTCGCGGAAACAGCCTCGCGCTCGTCGACTTGGCGACCGGAAAGGTTAACGAAATTCGGGTCGGCATTTCGCCGTACGATGTGAAGCTTTCTCTTGACGGCAAGCATGCGTACGTGACCAACTGGGGCGGGCGGGTCCCCAGGGAGGGCATGAGAACGGCCAAGTCCTCAGGGTCCGATGTTGAGGTGGACAAGCGGGGCATCGGGTCCAGCGGCACCGTTTCGATTGTGGATCTGCAGAACACGAGTGAGCTGAAGCAGATCGACGTCGGCTTGCAGCCCTCCGACCTGCTGTTGAGCCGCGACGGGAAGACCCTCTACGTCGCGAATTCGAACTCCGACACCGTCTCCTGCATCGATACAGTGAGGGGCAGGGTCGTAAGAACGATCCCGATCCGTCCGAACGCCAAGCTGCCTTTCGGCAGTGCGCCCAACGGCCTTGCCCTGAGTGAGGATGAAAAGACCTTGTACGTGTGCAACAGCTCGAACAACGCCATTGGCGTGTTCGACCTTCGCACCGGAAAGAACAGGGGCTTCATTCCTACTGCGTGGTATCCCGGGGCCGTGATTTGCGCTGACGGGCGGTTATACATAGCCAACATCAAAGGCTTGGGCTCGCGAGGAAAGGCCAATGAACAAGGCGGCCGTAGCGTCTACTCGTTCACCGGAACCTTGCAAAAGGTGTCTGTGCCCTCTACCGACCAGCTCAAGGCCTACACCGCCCAGGCCATGCAAGACGCCCTGGTTCCTGAGACGCTGCGCGCGATGGAGCGCTCCAAAGCCAAGGTCGACGCCGTGCCGGTACCCTCGAAGCTGGGCGAGCCGTCCACCATCGAGCACGTGTTCTATATCATTAAGGAGAACCGGACGTACGACCAGGTGTTCGGCGATTTGCCTCAAGGAGACGGGGATCCCAAGCTTTGCATGTTTCCCCGCGAGGTGACCCCGAACCACCACGCGCTTGCCGAGGAGTTCGTGCTGCTCGACAACTTCTACTGCAACGGAGTGAACTCGGCGGACGGCCACGCTTGGAGCGTTGAGGGCGAAGCTTCGGCCTTTCTCGAAAGATCGTTCGGCGGCTGGACCCGGTCGTACCCTTACGGCGACGACCCGCTGAGCCCCTGCAGCTCGGGCTTCATTTGGGACAACGTTCTAGGGCACGGGCTCACCTTCCGCAACTTTGGCGAGTTTGACTACGCCGAGCCGTCCAAGCCGGGGCGCACCTTCAAGAAGATCTACGACGACTTCGTGGCCGGAAAAACCGAGGTGTTCAACCAACAGATCGGCGTGGACCGGTTGAGGGCCTTTTCCTCGCGCGACTTTCCTGGCTGGAACATGAACATCCCGGACGTTCTTCGCGCTTCTAGGTTCATTGCCGAACTGAAGAAGGCCAAGACCTGGCCGAACATGACGATCATCGTCTTGCCACAGGACCATAACTCCGGTTCGGCTGCGGGTATGCCGACGCCGTGCGCCCACACGGCGGACAACGACTTGGCTCTCGGCCGAATCGTCGAGGCGATTTCCAACAGCCCGTTCTGGAAAAAGTCGGCCATCTTTGTGATCGAGGACGATCCGCAAAACGGTGTGGACCACATCGACGGCCACCGGTCGCTGTGCTTGGTGGTCAGCCCTTGGGCCAAGCGTGGAGCTGTGGTCTCCGAGTTTTATAACCAGTCCTCCGTGACGCACACCATGGAGCGAATCCTCGGTCTGCCGCCGATGAACCAGATGGATGCCGCCGGGCCGTTGATGTTCGCTTGCTTCACATCGACACCCGATTACCGACCCTATAAATGCCTGCCCAACCGGATTCCTTTGGACACTCTCAACCCCTCCCCGACGACGCTTCGCGGCCGGGCGCGGTACCTGGCCGAGATGAGCGCCAAGCAGGACATGTCCAAGCCCGACCAAGTTGACGACCACCTGATGGGTGAAGCGGCTTGGATGGCCACATTCGGATCCTCCGTCCCCTACCCAAAAAAGTGGTACGGGCCGCACGGTTTGGGCCTTATCAAGAAAGGGTTGCGTCTGGAGGACTGAACGGCCGGGAACTATTCTTTTCGGAGATAGACGCTCACGTAAGGTTCGTCGCTCTCGCCGGGGTACTTCTCCAGGAGCATCTCCTTGGTGTAGATTAAGTCTTCTCGGTGGTAGCTGGCCAGCTCGAAATTTTTGCGCAGGACGATCGCACCGGTCGGACAGGCCTCTTGGCAATAGCCGCAGAAGATGCAACGGAGCATGTTGATCTCGTATCGGACGGCGTAACGCTCGCCCGGCGAGAAGCGCTTCTCCTCGGTGTTTTCGGCCGCCTCGACGTAAATGCACCTGGCCGGGCAGGCGCCTGCGCACAAAGAGCAGCCGATGCACTTCTCCAGGCCGTTTTCGTACAGGGTCAAAAAGTGGCGCCACCGGGTTCGGGGGTACTGCTCCCGTTGCGCGTCCGGATATTGAACCGTGACTTTCTGCTTCTTAAGCCGCTTCAGAGTGATGCCGAAGCCGGTCTTGATCGGACTGACCACGTCCTTCAACAGATCGACGCTCACGCTTTGGCCTCCTCTGCGTCTTTATTGGGCGTGATCTCAATGACCCTCAGGTCTTTCCAGCTCTTCGCCTTGCGCTTTTTGATCTTCTCCTGGAGCTTCAAAATGCCGAAGATGAGCGCGTCGGGCGACGGCGGGCAACCCGGCACGTAAACGTCGACGGGAACGATTTGGTCCGCGCCTTGGACGATCGCATAATTGTTGTACACGCCGCCGGACGACGCGCAGGCTCCCATGCTGATCACCCATTTGGGTTCGGGCATCTGGTCGTAGATTTGTCGTAGAACTGGGGCCATCTTCTTGCTTACGCGGCCGGCGATGATCATGAGGTCGGCTTGCCTTGGGGTGGCTCGGAACGCCTCTGAACCGAACCGGGAGAGGTCGAAGCGCGAGGCTACGGTGCTCATCATCTCAATGGCGCAACAGGCAAGTCCAAAGGTCAACGGAAACAGCGAGTTCGCTCGGGCCTGGTTGATGATGTCTTCTGCCACGCCCAAAATCACGCTGCCACCTGTTTGGAAGTTGCCGATCACGGGCGTCGCGCTGTCATGAAGGACGACGGTTTCTACTTTCTTCGGCATACGGTCACCTGATTCATTCTACCGAATGGAGAGGCCAGCCGATTCCACCAGGCGGGCTGTTCGGGCCCTAAGGGTCTTCCGGGGCCGTCGCGACAGGCTGCAGGCGTTGCTAAGAGTCGGTTGCCGAGATCCTCCAAAGGTTTCCGTGCGACCGTGTGAGTGGAATAAAGTGCATGCTCCTACACAGCCTTCTTACGGGCGCATGGTTTTCTTCCCTTGAGTTGAAGAGCAGTCCTTCGAAAGATTTCTTGAGATTGAAAAACAAAAATAGTGCAAGAACAGATCAAACCTGTAGTATGATTAACTTGGAAACTAAACCAAGCTCCTGGGATGAGAGGTAAAGATATGCGTAAACATGGTTTCACCTTGATTGAACTCTTAGTCGTGATCGCTATTATCGCGATACTCGCCGCAATTCTCTTCCCAGTGTTTGCCCAGGCGAAGACGGCCGCAAAGAAAACGCAAAGCATTAGCAATGCCAAACAAATCGTCACCGGGCTGATCATGTATGCCGGCGACAACGACGATATCGTTCCGGGCGGCGACCCGAACGGCGGATGGGCGTTTTGGTCCTGGGTAATGATCGGCAGGACGACGGACAACGTGCCTGAGCTTGGCGGTCCGACGACTTCTTGGTACGGCTGGCGCTACGCGACCATGCCTTACATCAAGAACAAGCAGCTGTTCAAAGACCCGAACTTTCAGTCGGATCGGATGTCGGGAATGTAGTACGGCAGCCTGGAAACCTACCTGCGAATCACCCGAAGCTATGAACTGAACTGGAGCGTCGCGCCGACTTCCGAGCATCACTACAACGGCAATTCCGCGGGCCGTGCCGCGCTCAACATGTCTGCCGCCCCCAACGTCGCAAACAACCTCTTCCTGATGTCTTGGAAGTTCAGTCACCCCTTCTCCGTCGAGCAAGTTGCTGGTGGCCCGTCTTGGGCAAATTACGACGAGTGCGGCCCGGCCTTCAACGGCACCGCCATTGTCACGGAGTGTTTCCCGACCAACGGCATGCCGGCGATCACCTATTCCGGCCTTGCTTCTTGCGTGTTCATGGACGGCCACGCCAAGTCCTTGAGGCCAACGGTTCTGTTCGGCAGGATGGAGAACCCGAGCAGCTATGAGCCGAACAGCACGTCGATGATCGACTGGGTGGGTAGCAACAACCCGGCTAGCGTCGGCAGGCTGTACACCCAGCAGGACATTCAGAACCTTGCCAACATCGCCGCTCAGGCTTACAAGTAAGGCAAAGCCATGAACAACACTTTGAAAATTGTCCTGTTGGTCGCCGTGATCGTGTTCGCAGTCGGCGCCATCATTTGGACCATGCAGAACCGTTCAGGGGCTCGCGACGCCGTCAAGGTTTACGAGCGCGAGACCAAAGTGCTCAGCGAAGAGGACAAGGCCAAAATGCGGGCGGGTTGGACGTATGACGTCAAAGCGAAAGTCTGGTACGACGAAAACTTCCGCCCCGTAGGCAAGGACGCCAAACCGCCTTCGACCGGGCCGTAGCCGAGAATGAGACTTCGTCACGGGCCGCCGATGAGAAGCGGCGGCCCGAGACGATTCTTGATTGCCTTTTCGCAATCCTTGCGACTTGAGCTTCCTCCCCCCTGCCGGCGTAGGTACAGGACTGCGCCTTGCCCCCAGCCTGCCCCTTAAGCGATAGCCCAGAAGTAAGAGCGCCAAGCAAACGGCACGTCTTACAAGGCGTAGTCCCCGTTGTGGGCGTCCTCGATGTACGCGGCCAGAAGATCGATCGTCGCCTGAACATCGTCGGCGTGGACAGTTTCGTTGACCGTGTGCACGTAGCGCGTCGGAACCGAAAGCGTGAATGCAGGGATGCCCCCGTGCTGCCGCTGGACCGCGCTTGCGTCGGTGCCGCCGAACGGCAACACCTCCATCTGGTGCTTGATGCCATTCTTCTCAGCAAGGGCTTTGAAATGCTGGACCAGCTTCGGGTGGCAGATCAGCGAACCGTCCATGATCTTGATGGCTGTGCCCTCGCCAAGCCGCGTCACCATGTCCGGCTCGCTCATTCCAGGGAAGTCGTTTGCTAGGGTGACATCCAAGGCGACGGCGATGTCGGGCTGAACGCCCCAGCCGTTCGCCGAGGCGCCTCGGCAACCGACCTCTTCTTGAACCGTGCCGACGGCATACACGTCCACTAAATGCTTGTTAACCTTCTTTAGGGCCTCGATCATCACGAACACGGCAACTCGGTCGTCCATGCACTTGCACGTCANGAGCTTGTTCATCTCGATCATGTCGCGGTCCATCGTGACCATGTCGCCGACCGCAACCTCTTTCTTGCAGTCCTCGCCGTTCAAGCCGAGGTCGATGAAGTAATTTTCAATTTGCGGGGCCTTTCCGGCTTCTTCTGGAGTGAGCATGTGCTTGGGTTTTGTGGACAGCATCAGGACGCCCTTGCGCGGGCCGTTGGCCGTGTGGACGACCACGCGCTGGCTGGCCAGGTTGCGCGGGTCGTGCCCGCCAAGCGGATGGATGCGAATGAAGCCCTTTTCGTCGATGTACTTGACAATGAACCCTATTTCGTCCATGTGCGCTCCGATCCAAAGCTTCTTGGGCTTGCCGGTTTTGGGCTTCGCCGTCGCCTTTTTCAGGCAAATGATGTTGCCCATCGCGTCCACCGTGAACTCGCCGAGACCGTTCAACTCCTCCTTCACAATGGCCCGAACGGCGGCCTCTTGCCCCGGCACGCCATGGGCCTCCACAAGTCTTTTCAGTAGTCCAACGTTCATGGCGCGGGTTTTACCCGATTCCTTTGACCGAACAGCGCTCAGGGCATGGTTGCCGACAAGATCCCTCCATCTAAAATCCAGCTTCACAGGAAACCCTTGGGGTGACGCGACGGACGATGCGAACGGTAGACTAGACGCCATGCCGACTATCGCAGTCCGTCGATGCACTCCCGAGGACAAAGAGGGCTTCGCTCGAGTCCGATCAATGACCTATCGCGGGGGACGGCCCGTTTCGCCCGACGACGATCTGCTTGGCGAGGGGCGCATCGGCTACGTGGCGACCGTCGACAGGGAGGTTTGCGGCGCGATGACCGTGCTGGATATGGACTGCACGCGGGACGCCAACGCGGTTTCGAACGGGGGCGTCTGCGCGGTGGGGGTTCTTCCTCACAAGCGTCGGCTCGGTGTAGGGTCTCGTTTGATGTCCGAGTCGCTTCGGCTGATGAAGGAGGACGGCTACGCGTGCACGTCGCTCTACGCTTATCGTGAGCCCTTCTATCGCAAGTTCGGCTTCGAGGTGTGCGGCACGCCTTTCATCGTCCGTTGCCCGGTGGAGAGGCTGCCGAAAGTCGCCGACCCCTTGCCGATTCGGCAACTGGGAGTCGACGAGATCGATGCGCTGAAGGATTGCTTCGGAAAGTTTTGCCGGCGCTACTCCGGGATGAACACGCGGCATCGCCCCAGGTGGTGGCCGTCGTTCGGCGGCGAGCACCCCTGCACGATCTTCGCGGCAGGCGATCCCGTCGAGGCCTACGCCATTATCAGGCTCGAGGGCGACTTTTGGGTCGATCAGGAAATCCGCGAGCTGGTGTGGTCCAGCGACCGCGGCTATGCGTCGATTCTCGACCTGCTCGCAGGGGTCGGGCTCAACAAGACCGGTTTTACGTGGGTAGAGCCGGCGGGCAGCCCGTTGCTGACGCGTTACTTCGATCAGGGCATTGAGGTGAAGCTGAAACGGCCGGTCATGTATCGGATCCTCGACCTGCCCGCCTGCCTCCAAGCGTTGCGGCCCCTGGGGCGCGGGAGCCTGGTTATGGAATGCCATGACGGGCTTTGCCCCTGGAACGAAGGCCATTGGCGGGTCGATTTCGGCGTCGGAGCGGTGGAGGTCTCCAAGATTTCGCCAGGCGGCGATGCCGACTTGGAAATGGACGTCCGCGCGCTCACTCAAGCTTGGCTTGGTGAGCCGTCGCTTGCGGACCTCTTGAACGAGGGTTACGCAAACCTGAAGAATCCGGTTAAGATAGAGGAAGCGCTGGCGTTGTTCCGTCCCTGTCGGACCTACTGCGCGGAGACCTTCTGAGAGGGCTGACCATGTTGAAAACGAACCTGTTGCACCCTGAGATTCTCGAGGCTCTGGCCTCTGGCGGTCACGGCACCAAGGTGCTGATCGCCGACAGCAACTACCCCTTTGCCACCAAAAGCGGCCCTAACGCCCGGCTGGCTTTTCTCAACCTGTGCCCTGGCAAATTGAGCGCCACCGAAGTGCTCGAGGTGGTCCGAGAGCACATTCCCGTCGAGGCTGCCCACGTGATCATGCCGGAAAGCGGCGTTCTGCCGCCGATTGTCGAGGAGTATCAGAACATCTTGGGAGGCGAAACGGTGATCGAGGCCGTCGGCCGGCACGAGTTCTACGAAATCGCCAAGTCGGACGATTGCGGCTTGGTCATCGCCACCGGCGAGCAACGCACTTACGCTTGCATCATCCTGACGATCGGCGTCGTTCAATAAAGCTCTTTTCGGCTCGATATCCTGCCGGCGGCCCTCTCGCTACAAGGTCCCTCGTACGCCTGCGCCTTGCACGAGTTGGTCGGGCAGCTTCCGGCTCCGAGAACGCAACTTTGCGTTTTCAAAACAATTGAAAAAAGCGCTTTAAAATTCCAGTGTTCTAGTGTATCATAACATTAAGTCATTGGACATGGCTTACACAATCGACAAGACCAATCCGATTCCGCGCTATCTGCAAATCCGCCAGATCATCGAGGATCAAATCCGTTCGGGAAAATATGGTCCCGGCTCCAGGCTTCCGGGGGAAAGAGACTTGGCCGCAATCTTTGGCGTCAGCCAGATGACGGTCAACAAGGCGATTCTCTCGATGGTGCGCGACGGTTGGCTAAGGAGGGAAGTCGGCAACGGCACCTTTGTGATGGATGACCTCGAAGTTCCTCGCCCGGAAACGGTCACCGTGGGCTTTGCCGTTCCTTTCAGCACCACTTTTGCCGAGGACGACATCTATCTCGGCTCGTTGATGCGGGGGATTCAGAACGCGTTGCTGAACCAGCCGGCCAGCTTCAAGGCTTTAGAAACGCCGCCCGAAAGGCTTTACGACTGCGTCATGGAGGCCGGGCTCGACGGTTGGATACTGACCGACGTGCTCCAGACCAGCCTGGACGACATCGTCCGCTTGCGGCAAGATGGACAAAAGATCGTCATCCTTGGCGCTGACGAGGATCCCATCCATGTGCCTTACGTGGACAGCGACAACATCACCGGCACGCGAGAGGCCGTCGAGCACCTGCTTAGCCTGGGCCACCGGCGCGTGGCCGGCGCCTTCATGTACCTGGGCAAGTGCAACTCGAGGCAGCGATTGGCTTCGTTTCGCGACACGCTGCGGCGAAACGGGGTTCCTGTCGAAGAAGATTTCATCATCGATTTGGGTGACGGCGAGCCGCTGGCCGGTGAGAAGCGAGAGCGAATCGCTTCGATCTTCGTGCGGCCGGACCGACCTACGGCGCTTCTTTGCGGAGGCTTTTACGCGGCCCTCGACATGATGCAGATCGCCCGAGACGCCGGGCTTGAGATTCCAACGGACCTTTCTGTCGTCGGTTTTGACGATCCACTCGCGGCCCGCTACTTGTCGCCGCCCTTGACGACTGTGCGCCAGCCGCTGGAAGAGATGGGGCAGTGCGCCATGACCTATTTGTGCGAGTGGCTTCTTCAAGGCAAGGAGCCTCCACAGCGAACCGTTTTGCCCGACACCTTCGTGGTTCGGGAGTCGACAGCCCCCGCCAAAGGGAGCAACTTTTTCTAGCCCGATTGGAGGAACGAAATGATAAACAACAACAGAAACAAAGGGTTCACCTTGATTGAGCTGCTTGTCGTGATCGCTATCATCGCCATTTTGGCCGCGATTTTGTTCCCTGTTTTTGCCCAAGCCAAAGGCGCCGCGAAGAAGACTTAGTGCCTTTCGAACATGAAGCAGCTGGGAACCGGCCTGATGATGTATGCGTCGGACTACGACGACATGTTATTCCGCACGGGCTGGCTTTGCGGCATGTGGACCGACGCGGACTATGGCCCTATGCCAGACTACCTTTACCCTTACACAAAGAACGCCCAGATCTGGACCTGCCCCAACTTTCCGCAGGGCTATTGGGCTTTCAACGAACCTGACCTGTCCCAGAGCTTTCCCAAGTGCAAGTCGCGGATGATCAAGTCCACTTCGGACTACAAAATGGGTTACGGTGCCAACGGGCTGATCCTGCTCGGGTACTTAAGGGACGGGGCTTTCAGCCAGACTGAACTGGAAAACGTGGCGCAAACCGGCATCTTTGGCGAGAGCAACGGTCAGGACGGTTCATTCATTGGCTACTGCGTTGACAAAGGCGACGGCTACCATCGCTACTGGCTGAACAGTGATCCCAACCAGTGGTGGTTCTATGGATGGGCGCGCCACAACGACGGCAGCAACCACGTTTTTGCCGACGGCCACGCCAAGTTCAGCAAGCCAGCCCTGACCAAAGAATCGGGAGTTTACTGGGGCTACTATCCTGGGGTTCGCGTGGACCCGGACACCACTCCTTGCCGGTAAGCCGAGGTTCAAGCATGAAAAAGCCTGTACCGACTGCGCTGTTCTTGGCCGTTATGGCTGTCGCCGTCTTCTTCGGCTACAAATCCGGGCCAGCCGCCAGACTACTCTAAGGCGCGATCGCCGTCGGGGCCAATCAAGCTGCCGCCCAGCCAGGTGGGCACCAAGCTGGGCGACCAAGTGCTGGGTTCCGAGATCGGCGGCGGCAACATGCCATTGCAACCGAAGTAGGCAGATCGTCGACGACAAGGCACTGCGGGGCAGCACTCGTCGCTCCTCCGCAGTGTTCTCGCACTATACCGTCAATTTCAAAATGACAAATCTTTTAACCTGGAAGACGCATTTTGGGCGGGCGGCTGCCACCCTAGCTGCTTCGCTCGCCCCTCTCGGTTTCGCCATGAAAGGCCACCCTGTCCCGATCGGCACCTTCATCCAGTGGCAACTCTGCAAGGACTGGACCGATTTGCAATGGCAGGCTGAGTTCGACGTGCTGAAAGCCGTTGGAATGAGCTATTTGGTATTCGCTCCTGCTTTGGACAGCAAGACCCGCGAGGTGTTTTACCGCTCGTCCATTCCGAACGCGCGGCAAACGCCTGCGGGGCGCGACTTAATCGAGTCCGTCCTGCGCATGGCCAAGAAAAACCGGTTCCGAGTCTTCCTTGGGCTGAACATGCACGACGACTGGTGGCAGGACAAGGTTCACGACGAGGCCTGGCTAATGCGCCAGATGGACGAGGGAAACCGCGTGGCGGACGAGCTTTTCAAACGGTACAAGAAACGGTACCCCGAGACCTTTCATGGGTGGTATTGGGTTTGGGAGGCCGACAATTATCGTTTTGCCACGTCGGCCCAAAGCGAACTGCTGGCCCGGATCATCGAAAGAAACCTCGCTTACGTCAAAAGACTGGACCCAAAGATGCCCTTTCTGCTTTGCCCTTTCATGAACGCCCTTTTCGGACCGCCGCAGGCCTATGCCAAGGTCTGGAAGCACGTGTTCGCCAACACATCGTTCGGAGCAGGAGACATCTTTTGTCCGCAGGACTGTTGCGGCGCCGGCGGCCTTAACTTGAGCAACGTCGCATCGTGGTTCAAAGAACTGAAGGCGGCTGTCGCGACCAAGCCGGGACTGCGCTTTTGGTCAGACGCGGAAACCTTCGACCAACGGTATTGGAGCAGCGCCACGCTCGACCGGTTCGTTAGACAGTTGCAGCTCACTCGGCCGTACGTCGAGGAGTACTTAACCTTCGCCTACTCGCACTACTACAGCCCCAACACAATCAACCCAGCCTGGCACCAGGCCTACGTTGCTTACGTGCGCACGGGCAAGTTGCCAGAGGCGACGGTCGCCAACCCCATCGTCAGGCCGCTTGTGCAGAACGCGGACGGCTCCTTTGAAATCGCAGTCGAAACCCGTCCCGGCAAGAACGGCGACCTGGGGTACGAAGTGAGTCGGGACGGGAAGGTTGTTGGGCTGATTCAGGTCCCTAAGGAGCGGCGCAAGCCGGGCGAAACGGCCGAGTATCGCGACGGGGCCACGGTTGCCGAGGGTCGTCCAAGCTTCCAGGTGCGCGCTTTTGACGTGGCGGGCCACAAGTCGGAATGGGTCGAGGTTTCCTACCCCGCAGGGGCTGCAGCCCGATGAGCTTTTTGGATTCAAGACTCTATCGTGAAAAGGTCTATGCGGGGGTGCTGGGCAAGGTCATCGGTGTGACCTCGGGCAAGCCTGTCGAGGGCTGGGACAGCCGGCGGATTTTGGAGGAACTGGGCGAGGTATGCGGTTTTGTGCACGAGCGCCTGAATTACCCCATCCTTTGCACCGACGACGACATTAGCGGCACCTTTACATTTCTAAGGGCGATCGAGGACAACGGGCACTCGCTGGATTTGACTTCTCGGCAGATCGGCCAAACGTGGCTAAACTACCTGATCGAAGGCAAGTCGGCGCTCTGGTGGGGCGGCATCGGCGCTTCGACGGAGCATACTGCCTATCTGCGGCTCAAAAGCGGCGTTCCAGCACCGGAAAGCGGGTCGGCCAGCCTAAACGGCAAACGGGCAAGCGAGCAGATTGGGGGCCAGATTTTTATCGATGGCTGGGCCATGGTTTTCCCTGGAGAACCCGAGCGCGCCGCAGATTATGCACGGATGGCGGCTAGCGTCAGCCACGACGGAGATGCGCTTCATGGGGCTGCGGCTTTGGCGGCGAAGGAGTCGTTGGCCTTTTTCGAAACCGATATCGGCGCGCTTGTCGATTGCGCTTTGTCTGTCGTCGACCCCGATTCGATCTTGGCCACTATAATTCGGGACGTCCGCGATTGGAGCTGCCGGCCAGGCGCTTGCTGGCAAACCAAGCTCGAAGAGGTCGACAGAAAGTACGGCGCGCGAATCTACGGAGTGGGTCACGTGTTCCCCAACCATGCGCTCATCCATCTGGCCTTGTGGCACGGTGGGGGCGATTTCGGCCGTTCGCTCGACATCGTCAACACCTGCGGCTGGGACACAGATTGCAACGCGGGCAACTTGGGCTGTTTGCCGGGAATCCGGAACGGGCTGGAGGGCATTCCGCGTGATTTGCGGCAACCGCTGGCCGACCGAGTACATCTTCCCACTGCCGACGCTGGACGGGGGGTATCGGATTGCGCGGCCGAGGCGATCGCGGTTGTCAACGCTGCGCGGGTGTCCCGAGGACTCGAGCCGTTTCGCCCAAGCAACGGTGCCAAGCACTCTTTTTGTTTTTCGGGATCGGTTCAAGGCTACCGATCAGACGAGTGCCAGGTTGAGAACCCGCATGGGAATTCGCTCGAGATCGGCTTTCCTGGCGGCGAGGCCTGGGTGGCGTCGCCGGTGTTCATCCCACCGAACCTGCCGGATATGCACGGCTACGAGTTGCTTGCCAGCCCAAGGATCTATCCCGGGCAACGGATTCAGGCGTCGGTTTCGGGAACGCCTGGCCTGCAAGCCGCAATCAGCCTAGCCTACTATGATAGACAAGACACGCCCACGCTTTGGAGCGGGCCGGAAATCGAAGTTGGCGCGCTCCCAATTTGCTTGGAGGCGCAGGTGCCTGCGCTCGACGGTCAGCCCGTCTATGAAGTCGGCCTGAGGCTTACAGGCAAAAACCAGGGCACGGCGTTTCTGCATTGGCTCGATTGGGGCGGTGCGCCTTGTTGCTCGTTGCTCAAGGGCCAACTGGGGGCTATGGGCCGCTCGATGTGGGTTGCCGCTTGCGATGACATCCAATGGAGGCCTTGCATCGATTCAACAACGATGGGCATCGTTCAAAACAACGGCCGAGGCTTGGCCATTTTGGGTTGCCGGGATTGGGCCGACTATCGCGTCGAGGCGGCGTTCAAACCGCTGACAGGCGGCAAGTTCGGCTTGGCGATCCGCTTTCAAGGCCTGCAACGCTACGCGGCCTTGTGGATGGACACCAACGGCACGGCTAAGATCGGGGTATTCGACGGCGGTTGGACGCCGATGGCTGCTTCGAGCCTAAAAATCGCGATCGATGCGCCCATTCGCGTTGCGGTGGACGTTCATGGCGATGCGCTTGCAGTGCGTTCCGATCTGCTCGAGCTTGTGTTAAAATGCCCTTGTTTGCCAGCTTCCGGCGCGATCGCCGTCCTGGCCAAGCAGACCCAAGTCGAGGTGCTATCCCTATCGTTGAACCCGTCCGAGGGCAGGTTGCTGTGAAGCGCCTAACGCTTTGGATCGGCTTGATCGCGATCGCTGGTTGCGGCCGCGTTCACACGGAAGGGCCGGTCGAGGTGGTCTATTGGACGGGATGGTCGGGCGACGAGTTCAAGATACAGAAGCAACTGGTGGAAAAGTTCAACTCCACGCATCCCCACATCCGCGTTCGGATCGTCTGCCAGTTTGGGAACGCCGGATATGAGAAGGTACGGATCGCAATTGCCGGCAACGCCACTCCCGACGTGATGTCCACCGTTTGGGCCGACGAACTGGCGGGGTACGCCAAACGCGGGGTACTTTTGCCGCTGGATGAACTGATGGCCCGCTCCGGCAGAAGTCTGGAGAAGGAATTCACGCCAGGGCTTCGCAAGTCGTTGCGCATCGACGGCAAGGTTTACGCTTTAGCGGTCACCACGAACACGTCCTTCATCGTGTACAACAAACAGATATTTCGGGAGCTGGGATTGGATCCGGATCGGCCGCCGAGGACCGTCGAGGAACTCGACCGTGCCAGCGATGCCAGCGTATCCATGCGCAAGGACGGTGCGATCCAGCGGTTCGGCTACGTGCCGAACAATTTGCTCACATGGGTTTACGTTTTTGGCGGCCGGTGGTATGACCCTAAGGCGGACAGGGTTACCGCCAACGACCCGCGAAACGTGGCGGCACTCAAATGGATGGCCGACTATTACCGGCGATTCGACTCGCAGGCGGTCCGCCGTTTCCAATCGACTTTTGGCAACGACGCCACGGCCCAGATGCCGTTCTTCCAGGGTTTGATCAGCATGTGGGCCACGGGCGAATGGGCCAGTGCGTTCCTGAAAAGGTACGCCCCCGATATCGAGTACGGCTACTTTCCGCTACCCATTCCCAAGGGCGGCAACCCGGAAACCACCTACTGCAACGGAAGCGTGTTCGTGATTCCCAAGGCTAGCCGCCATGTTAGGGAGGCTTGGGAGTTCCTCAACTGGTTGACCAGTCCGGAGCAGGTCGCCTATTTCTGTTCGAAAATCGGCAACGTGCCGCCATTGCTGGAGGTCGGCGACGATCCGGCTTTTCTGTCCGATCCGATCATGCGGTTCGCCGTCCGCTTGACCCGCAGCGAGAAGGCGGTAGGACCTCCGCCGATCGCCATTTGGCCGACCTACACGCGGGAGATCGCCCGGGCTGAGGAGGCGGTGCTTGCCGGGCGACGCGACCCGAAGGTGGTTTTGGACAACCTTCAAGCCCGCATGGAAAAGGAATATCGGCGATCCAAAGCGGAGTTGGGACAATGATCGGCCGCACCGCCTCGGAACGCGCCTACTCCAGGAACGGAGTTCTCTTCGCCCTGCCGTGGCTGATCGGTTTTTCGGCGTTTTTCGCCTACCCGATCCTCGCTTCGCTGTACTTCAGCTTCTGCAATTTTGACGGTGTTCGGCCTCCGCAGTGGATCGGCCTCGGAAACTATCGGGAGCTGTTCCTCGAGGACGACTTGTTCTTCAAGTCGCTAGGCAACACCCTGTTCATGGTCGCTTTTGGGGTGCCTACAAGCATCTGTTTCGGGCTGGGCATCGCCTTGTTGCTGAATCAGAAAGTGAAGGGCATGGCAATTTACCGGACCGTTTACTACCTGCCGTCGATCACGCCTGTGGTGGCGACGTCGATTTTATGGTTATGGCTGCTCAACCCGCAGGCCGGCTTGATCAATCTCGCGCTCCAGCACCTGGGCGTGGCCAATCCACCGGGCTGGCTGACCGACCCCGCTTGGGCCAAGCCGGGCCTTATCCTCATGGGGGTTTGGGGTGCCGGCGGGGGAATGGTCATTTACTTGGCTGCTTTGCAAAACGTTCCGGCCGCCCTGTACGAGGCGGCTGCACTCGATGGAGCGGGCATGGTCAGCCAGTTCCGCAACGTCACCCTGCCGATGATCACTCCAGTGATTCTGTTCAATCTGATCATGGGCCTCATTGGGTCTTTCCAATACTTCACAGAGGCTTACGTGATGACCCACGGGGGGCCCGAGGACGCAACCCTCTTCTATTCGCTCCACTTGTTCAACAAGGCCTTTTTCGATTTCCGGATGGGCTATGCCTCGGCCATGGCCTGGGTGCTGTTTCTCGTCACGCTCGCTTGCGCGGTTGCGGTGTTCAAGAGCTCGATCAAGTGGGTTTATTACGGAGGGGATCTCCGATGAAAGATGTCAAAAGAAAAGGGCGGCCCTGGATGCGCACCGTTCTGACGCATGCGGCGCTTGTCGGGCTCGGGTGCTTTTTTCTTTTGCCCTTCTATTGGCTCGTTAGCACATCGGTGAAGCCGGATGCCGACATCTTCAAGGTTCCGCCGGTCTGGATTCCCTCGCCGCCGCACTGGGAAAACTACCCGAAGGCGGTGGAGTACATCCCTTTCCTGCGATACACCTTCAACACCCTGAGGATCTGCATGGTCAACGTGACCGGGATCGTGCTGTCGTGCTCGCTCGTGGCCTACAGCCTCGCCAAAATCAAGTGGAAAGGGCGCGACGTCGTCTTCTATTCGTTAATCGCCACGATGCTGCTGCCAAGCCAAGTCACCATGCTTCCCTCGTTCATAATTTTTAAGTGGCTGGGGTGGATCGGGACGATCTTGCCGCTCACGGTTCCAGCCTATTTCGGCACCGCGTTCAGCATCTTTCTGCTCCGGCAGTTCTTAATGACCATTCCAAACGAGCTGTCGGATGCGGCGCGGATCGATGGGTGCAACGAGTTGCAGATCTATTGGCGGATCGTGATGCCGCTGGCGAAGCCGGCCCTGGCAACGATTTCCTTGTTCGCCTTCGTTGGGTCGTGGAACGACTTCATCGGCCCGTTGCTGTACCTGAACGACGATCGCAACTACACGCTCTCTTTGGGTCTGCAGTCGTTTATGAGCCAGCATGGGGCCGAATGGGGCATGCTGATGGCGGCCTCGACCTTGATGGCGCTTCCGATCATCGTGCTTTTTTCCTGGCTCAAAAGACCTTCATTCGGGGCATTGCGACAACCGGCAGCAAGGAGTAGGCCGGCAACTACTGGGTGAAGCTGGCCTGGGAGAGATCGAGGCGCACGGTGCTTTCGCCGAACTTGGCGACGATCACCGTCTGGTGGGGTTTGGCCGCTTCAGGTAGTCGGACCGACCAATGAGTTCCGGACACGGCCGCCGGGACCGGCTGACCTTCGACAAAAGCCCATACCTCCGATCCGGCCAGCGTCTCTCCGCCGACCGCCTGGCCTTTGGACCCCGTCCAGCAGAGAAAAGGTCGGTTTCTTTGTCTGGCGCCGACCAGGGCCGTGAGCGCCTGCAGACTTGGTCCCTCGAGAGGGGCTTGAGCTGGGCCGTCGCACATCTGTTTGACGGTCTGCGCGAGCACGTCGGCTCCGAGGGGGTGCTCGAATGCAGAGTTGTCCGGCGAGGCGACCGGTCCATGGCACCGGGCGCACTTGCTTTCAAAGTAGGCGATAGGCGGCGTCGGCACCGGTTTTGGGCGCGTGGCGGCCAAGAAGACGTTAGCGGCTCCGAGCAGGGCCAAGGCGAAAGATTCGGCGGGTCGCATCGCAAGAAAAGATTACCGAACCGTCGGGGGCCTGAACGCAGTCGACAGGCCTCGCCAGCACCTTGCCCTGGGGGTCGGTCGTGAGCACCAAAGACTGGTAACCATATGGCATGCCGGTCCATTTGTCGAAAAGCACGCGGCCGACCTGGTAGCCGACTGGCTTGGAGCTGTTCCAAGAGCCGTGGGCGGCAATGAAGATGTCGCCCTTGAAGTCGGCGGGAAAGAGGCTGCCGGTGTAGAAGCAAAACCCGTTGATGGCCCAGTGCGCGCCGAAGGTCCATGCGGGAACGATAGTCTTGGCGGCCAGGTCGTTGATGTCTGGGCGCTTGAGGTACTCGTACCGGGGCACCCGGTTGCCGGTGACGAACGCGTGCCCGTAAAAGCCGCCCTCGACGAACTTGTTCAGCTCTTCTGGCGGGTTGGTGTCGGTGATGGGTTGCTGGCCTGGGCGATCGCCCGCCTCACGCCCGAACCAGTCGCTTCCGTGGTCGATTCCCCAAACCTCGGTTGTGCCCGGCCGAAGCCGCAACTTTTCGGTGTTTCGGATCCCAGAGGCATACAGGCGTTTGTTCGCTCCGTCGAGGTTGAATCGGTAGACCTTTTGGCGTTCGGTGCCCGTTTCGTCGTTGATGTTGCCGCTGTCGCCAATGCTCGTATAGATCGAGTCGTTGGTGACGAGCAGCGAGCGCCACCAGTGTCCGCCACCGCGAGGAAGCCGGCCCTCGGGAATCACGTTGACTACCTCGTCGGCGATTCCATCGTCGTTTTTGTCGCGGGCCTTCCAGATGGATCCGGTTTGCGAAAACCACAGCCACCCGTTGGCCCAGCAGAGGCCGTGCACGGTCGGCTTGTCCTTAACGAAGTTGCCAAGCGGTTTGAGCGTGCCGTTGATGTATCTAAAGCTTTGAATGGCGCCGGTGTTCGGCTGACTCAGGTACAGCACGTTCTTTTGGCCGAACTCCAGAAATCGGGCCTCGCGAAGGTCGTTTGCCAGAACCTTGACTTCGTAGCCGGGGCGTACGCGAAACCCGGTGTCGGCGGCTTGGACGGCGAGGGCGGCGGCAAGAAGACTGGATGCAAACATCATGTGATGAAGTATGCCCAGAATCGGCGCACATGGGGAACCAACGGACTAGTTGAACTGAAAAATTGAAGGCGGCCTCCTTTTTTCAAGGGGGGCCGCCTAGCCTATCTAAACCCGAGGGTTTAGTTCACTGAGCCGCTGCGGAACAGTCCGCTGAAGTCAACCGGGGAGCTGTTGCCCATGACGCCCGTGGTGGGGTCGGGTTTGTGCGTGCCGGTCCAGGTGCCTTGAGTCACCGAAATAGTGAACGTTCCAGTGCCTGTGCCAAAGGTCAAGTTGAAGTTCTTGACATTGACGCCGCCGTTGCTGATCTGGCCGGCTGCCGAGGAGGAGATGCCAGACTGCGTCGTCAGCGAGGTCACTTCGCCGGTCAAGTCGTGCCCAAACGAGTCGACGAACATGACGTCGAAATTGCGAACGGCGCCTGCTGCACCCGTATAGCCTCCGGTGGCGTTGGTGTTGGGGTCATAGACCAGCTTGGAGGGCTTGCCGTAGATCTCAATCGTCAGTTGATTTGAGGTGACGGTGCCGCTGGTGGCCGTGACAACGAACTGGCCTGCGATCGTGCCTGCCGTGACGCGTCCGGTTGTGGCGTTGATCGCGGCGTTCGAGACGGAGCGCAGGCTCGTGTCGCCAGTGTTGCCAACGAGGTTTCCGCCATCCGGAGTGTTGACTCCTGCCCAGGTCACGGACGGTTCAGCCACGGCGTCGCCATCGATGTCGGCTGCTGCCGAAACTTTGACGATGTTCGCCGGGGTCGGAGCAATCGACGGATCGGGAGTCATGGCTCCCGTGTCAAGGCCCGACGGCCCAGTGATCGTGATTGCGCCGAGAGGCCGGGTGATATTTAGCGTGGCGGTTCCGGTCTTGGATCCTACGGTTGCAGTGACCGTGCAGAGACCCTTGGCCGGATTGCCGGCTGCCAAAGCCCCGGTTGATGTCGGCGCTGTGACCACAGTCGCGAACTGGCCGTTGGCATCCGTGGTGCCGCTTGCGGGGGTGAATACGGCAGTGGTGGAGTCAAACGAACCGGTGTCCCAGTCGTTGCTCGTCGACTTGTTCGACGTCATGTTGACGGTTGCGCCTGCGATGTTCACCCCAAGTTCATTCTTGGCCGTCACCGTCAAAGTTTGAGTGGCCTCCGCTCCTGCGGCGGCCCAAAGCAGGTCGGTCGGACCGGCGGGGGTCACCGTCAAGGTCGTGGCGGTCCCTTGGTTGTAATCGCCGTGGAAGGTCTTGCTCACCAGGGCATAGCCAGTGACAGCGACCGTCACCTGAACGTCGGCAGTAGTTTGACCTAGGGCTGGCGTGAGCTGGTTGCTGGCGTAAGTGACCCTGGTCAGATCGCTGGGTGTGACTGTGACGCTGGACCCGGTAACCACGATGCCGTTGGCATCGAGGACCGCGGCTGCCACGTCATACACTTGGCCTGCCACGAAACCTGCTCCAAGGCCCGTGCCGTTGCTGGCCATCATGTCGTCGGGTGACTTCCAGTCGCCGTTCGCGGCCACGCCCCCGACGCCCTTGGTCGTTCGAAGCCGTAGGCGGATGTCGTCCGGGTTGCCTGGGGTGTAAGTGGGCGTGTTGGCCGATTGCAGGCCGAGATTGGTGCCGTCTGCAGCCTTGGTGCCAAGCGACACACTGAACGACTGGAAGGTCTTGGCGACCGAATCAAGTGCGATTCCCGAAGCCGCCACGCTCACCAAGCCGTTCTCCTTGCCTTTGGCCGTACAGATGATTTCGTTACTGGTCGCCAGGTTGAAAGTTTCCGTGTCGACCGCCCTCGTTAGCGAACCGTCAACCGATAGAGTCACTGTTCCCGCCGTCGGCTTGGCGATCGGAATCTCGTCGCCGCTGTCCGGGTTCGCCGGAGTCGGATCGATCACATTCAGGTTGTTGACCGGCAGAATGAACGCCGTGGCCGGCCCGGTGTAGCTGCCGCCGCTGTTCCTGGTCACGTAAACGTACCCGACCAGTACACGCGTTACCTTGTCTTCCGATGAGCTTCCGCCTCCGCCGCAACCTGCCAACAGCGAAAGAGCGAGAACTCCGCTGCCTAGCATCGTCAATTTGCGCATTGTATCCTCCTAATTCCTCGACGGCCTATCCTTAGCTGCCGCCAAGTTGACTGCCAAAGAGCCCAGCCATGCAATTCTAGCAGGGTCATGTACATTAAACCACATCTTCGCTAGAACTTCACGTAAATAAGACCCAGGTGCAACAACTGGGATCCCCTTTCGAAGCACCCGGTGCCAATTATGGGCCGACAGTTGCCAAACTGGAGTATTTGCCGGTTAAAAAGGCCGATCGGTCATTCAGACGCCGTCGACTGAGCGCGCCTAGGGGCCGAAAGGTGCCATCATATTCACCAGTGGATCGCACCCGTCTGCAAAGGCACCTCGATGAAATCGGCCTGAAAGCCCTCAGCGCGATGTTGGACCGTTTGGAGGACTTCGAGGACGCCCTCTACTCGGCAAACGCCAGAATGAACCTTACCCGAGTGCCCCGGGAGGAGTGCTGGGTTCGTCACTTTCTGGACAGCGTGCTCGCCCACTCGGTGTTCCCTTTTGGAGCGCAAGTTTTGGACGTCGGGTGCGGCCCCGGCTTTCCGTGCTGGCCGCTCGCTTGCCTTCGGCCGGATTTGCGCGTCGACGGTCTCGACTCGTCCGGCAAGATGCTTGGATTCCTTCGAACTCAGCCTTTGGACAACCTTGGAACCATCGAGGCGCGCGCCGAGGAGTGCGGCATCCGCGGTGCCTATGACGTCGTCACCGGCAGGGCCGTGGCTCCGTTGCCGATCCAGTTGGAAATCAGCGCCGCGCCTTGTAAGGTTGGCGGCAGGGTCGTGCCTATGAGGTCGGCTGGCGACCGACGCTTGGTCGAGAGCTTCGACCCGTCGGACTTCGGCCTTGAATTGGCCGACGCCGTGGAGATCGAGCTGCCCGTGATTCGAGCCCTCCGGCTGTTTCCGGTTTACCAGAAGGTTCGGGAAACGCCGTCGCGTTATCCTCGCCGATGGGCAGAAATCAAGAAGGACCGTCAGAACACATGAATGAACCAACAAGAATTCCGCTGATTTGCGCGCCCACGCCGTGTTGCCGTCTCGAAAGGCTCTCGAAACGCTGGGGCATCGATTTGTGGATCAAGCGCGACGACCTGACCGGTTTCGCCCTGGGCGGCAACAAGGGAAGAAAGCTTGAATTCCTGATGGGCGAGGCGGTTGAAGCAGGGGCGCAGGTCGTGGTAAGCTGCGGGTCCACGCAGTCCAACTTCATCCGCCAGCTGGGCGCCGCCTGCTCAGTGCTGGGCATGCGTTGTGCCGCCTGTGTGATGGACCTGCCGTATGACAGCGCTTTCGGCCAACCGTCGCAAATTCGGCTTCGCGAAACCGGCGCCAACGCCGACGCCGACCGAATCCTCGGCGTCGAGGTGCGCAAGGTCCCAGACGGCCCGTGGGAGAGTCTGTTCGAGGCTACGGACCGGTACGCTCGCGAGTTCGAGACCGCGGGTCTGCGGGTTCACCGCATCCCGATCGGAGGTTCCTCGCCTTTGGGTGCCTACGGCTTCTGCCGAGCGGCGCGAGAAGTCGATAAGACTTTTAATTGCGTGATCACCGCCAGCAGCAGCGGCAGCACTCACGCAGGGCTGGCTTATGGTTTCGCGGGGACGCAGACCCAAGTGATCGGCATAAGCTGCGACCCCGAGCCGGACCTCCACGACACTCTGGTCGAGCTGTGCGACGGCCTGGACGCCCTGACCGGCCAGTCCAAAAGGTTGCATAAGGCCGACTTCGACCTGCGGTTCGACTGGGTCGGCGAGGGCTACGGGGTGACAACACCCGAGGCGCTCAGCGCCATCGGCCTGCTGGCACGGGAAGAGGGGATCTTTTTAGACCCCATCTACAGCGGAAAGGCCTTTGCCGGATTGATATCGCTTGCCGAAGCGGGGTGCTTGCCGCAGAAGGTGTTGTTCTGGCACACTGGGGGATGGCCAACCGTGTTCGCTCTGCCGAACGAGGCCGTCAGTAGGGCTTGTAGTTGCTAACCAATAAGAACCGAACGGCGCCGTAGGCGATGTAGGCGGCGAGCAGAACCAGAAGGGCCGCGTTCATGGCTTTCGTGCCGATGTCCATGCGCTTTTTTTTAAGCCAGGCGACAAAACCGACGAGGGCCAGCACCGTGAACATCCCATAAAAAATAGGGCCGAAAACGTTCGATTTGAAGGCAAAAGCCAGGTTTCCGTGAAGGGTCGAGGACACGCTGGTCGTAAGGCCGCAGCCCGGGCAGGGCCGGCCGAACAGGACGACGCTTCCACACGGAGGCATCCCCAGTTGCGTATGGGTGCCGTGGCCCGAAGAGGATGGACGCAAGGCTAGGGCGACCGCCGTCACGCCGATCCACGCCAGAAACGCCAGGAGCTGCCCGACAATCTGCCATCGGTTCTTGGCACCGGAGAAGCGAATCACAAAAAGGCCTCCGCAGGGATGACGCACTCGGGGTGCAACCGTCCGTTCCGACAGCGGGCCACGCCAATCGCCGTATCTCCGCTCAGCAAACCGGCCAATTGGCCGTTGGACAGCGCCCCATCGCACTCGAGGCTTCGCCCCATGCGGGCGTCGTCAACTTGCGAAGGGTCCAGCCGAACCATCGTCATCGGGCGCAGGGCCTCGGCGAGGGGGATCAGGTCGGCCGGGCCCGCCTCTTCAAGCGGGACTGCACTTTCCAACAAAAACCGGCCGACGCGCGTGCGCTTGAGCGACGACAGGTGGGCGCCGCACCCAACGGCCTTGCCCAAGTCGTTGGCCAGTGTGCGCACGTAGGTGCCTCCCGAGCACACGACTCGAAACTCGGCCTCCGGCAGGCGCAAGGATGTGATTTCGAAGGTTTCAACGTGCACGCGCCTGGGCCGCCGCTCCACCTGTTTGCCCATTCGGGCAAGCTCGTAGAGGGGCTTTCCATCCTTTTTGATCGCGCTGAACATGGGAGGCACCTGCTCGATGAGCCCTTGGAAACGCGGCAAGGTGGCGGTTAAGAGTTCGTTAAGATTATCGGGCAATGGGCATTGCCAGACGATCTCGCCTTCCCGGTCGAGGGTGGTGGTGCACGCGCCGAAGGCGATGGTGCCCACGTACTCTTTGGGCTCGAGCGGAAGATACTGCAAAAAACGGGTGGCCGGGCCGACGGCAACCACCAAAACGCCGGTCGCCAGGGGATCGAGCGTGCCGGCGTGCCCGACGCGACGGGTTTCAAAACGTCGGCGGACCCGGTTCACCGCGTCGTGCGAACTGATGCCTTCGGGCTTGTCGATCAACAGAATTCCAAACACTGGATCAGCCTTGGAATGAGTTGGTTGGCCGCTTCTTCCCCGGTAGCGTCGAAAGAGCAGCCGGCGGCGTTGCGATGCCCCCCTCCCCCGAACTCGCGGGCGACGGCGGCCACGTCGTAGGAGCCTCGCGATCGAATGCTGACGCGCACGCGGCCCGGGCGATGCTCGCGGAGCAGCGCCGATATCCTCACCGTTCGGATGCCAAGCAGCTCGTTCACAAAGCCTTCCGTGTCCTCGTCTCCCGCACCGGTCATCTCGAAGTCCTTTGAGTTAAGGATGCTCCAGCAAACGCGGTCCTCCGACGCCAGTTGCATTTTGGCCAGCATGATGCCCAGCAAACGCACGCTGGAAAGGGGCTTCCGCTGGAAAACCTCCTCGTTAATCTGCTCGATCCTCCCGCCGCTTTCCAGCAACTTGGCCGCAAGGTGGAGGGCTTCGGGGGTCGTGTTCGGAAACCGAAAGCAACCGGTGTCGGTGATGACGCCGGTCAGCAGGCACGTGGCCATTTCGGGGGTCATTACGGCGTTGAGAGCCATCAGCAACCGTCCGAGGATCACGGCGGTCGCTGGCGCCTGCGTGTCGACGATGCGCAAGTCGCCGGGCGCCTCGTGAGGCACGTGGTGGTCGATGACGACGATCCTTTGGCAGGCCGCGAAGTACGGCTCCAGATCGCCGAGCCGGTCCATCGAGTCCAAATCGAGCACGATGCCAAGGTCGTGGCCTTGCCTCTCGGGGCGCCGCTTGATCGTTTCGACCAGAGGCAGGAATTCTAGGTTGTATGCAGGAGGGTTGTGGCAGACGATTTCGTGGGGTTTTCCAATCGAGGAGAAGTGCATCGACAACGCGAGAGCGGAACCCACCGCGTCGCCGTCGGGATTGCGGTGGGTTCCGATCAGGATCGATTTGGCCTGAGCAATCTCGCTCTCAAATTGTCGAATGAGGTCCTCGGTCAAAGTTCGCCTCGATGGAACCTGCGCGGTTCTGCGCTCTTCTGGCTATCATACACGATTGAGGCGGCCTTGCGTCGCTCGAACCCTCAAGGCCTCATCAAGGGAGCCGTCCGGGAGGACACAAGGCCCGTTTTATTTCAGCTCGCTCGCGACGGCTTCGGCGAACTCTTGGGTGCCGGCCGTTCCGCCGAGGTCGTAGGTCTTGACGCCTTTGCTTAGAGTAGCCGACAGCGCGCCTTCGATGTCCTTCTGAGCCTGCACTTCGCCTAGGTGGTCCAGCATCAGCGTTGCGCTGAGCAAAAGGGCCGTCGGGTTCACCTTGTTCAGCCCGGCATACTTCGGAGCCGATCCGTGCACGGCCTCAAAAACGGCGCAACCTTCACCGTAGTTGGCTCCAGGGGCCACCCCCAGGCCGCCCATCATGCCGGCCGCCAGGTCGGAAAGGATGTCCCCGTACAGGTTCGACATGACCAGAACGTCGTACTTCTTCCAATATTGAACCAGTTGCATGCACTGGTTGTCGACGATGTTGTCGGTGGCTTCGATCTCGGGATACATCTCCGCCACGCGTCGGAACGTGCGAAGGAAGAGGCCGTCGGCGATCTTCATGATGTTGGCCTTGTGCACGCAGGTGACCTTCTTTCTGCCGTGCTTTTTGGCGTATTCGAAGGCCGCGCGGACGATCCGCTCCGATCCGAACTCGGAAATGATTTTGATCGACTGCGCCACGGTCGGAGTGACCATGTACTCGATCTGCGCATAGAGGTCCTCGGTGTTCTCGCGGAAGATGACCAAGTCGAGCCCGTCGAAAGGCGTGGGCACGCCCGGCAACGACCGGATCGGGCGAACGCAGGCATACAGGTCGAGCCGCTTGCGCAAAGTGACGTTCGGGCTGACGCTTCCGGTGCCGATCGGCGTGGTCAAGGGCGCCTTGAGGCCCACGCCGACCTCCTTGATTTTCTCGATCGTTTCTTTGGGGACGATCGGCTTGCCCGCCTCGACGCACTTAAGGCCGGCCTGCACCTCGATCCAATCGATGTCGACTTTTGCCACCTTGAAAACCGTCTCGACGGCTTGGACCAGCTCGGGCCCGGTGCCATCCCCGCGAATCAAACAGACTTTGTGTGCCATTTCATCCCTTCTCCTCTTTCAATAAGGCTTGCTGAACTGATCGACGCGGTCGATCCGGTACAGTTTTTGCGCCTTGGTCCAAACCCACCCGTCGGCCGACAGGCGGTCCAACAGCTCGTTCACGTCGCGATCGGTGACCGGCGTCTCGCTGAAGTAGCGGCAGCGCGGCCAGTCGATCAAGTGCATCTCAGGCGCGGGTGGCGGGTAAACCTTCGTGCCACGGTTCGAGATAAGGAGAAGGGACAGCGGGCCAACTTGTTTGGGCAAGTCGGGCGTCTCAGGCGTCCAGATGTAAACGTCAACCCCGTGCAATTCCATAGGTCCTGTATTATGCAAGAGTGCAGGCACAGCAAACGGATTCGACCGGCCTAGGGCCCTAGGGGATTCGGCTCGCCGCAAAGTCAAGCTTGGCTCCAAGACGCACGACAGCTTCGGCACGAAAACCAACAAACGTGGGGAAAAACCGGATCCGCTCGAGTCGGCTCCAAAAAGAGCGGCATGCCTCGGGCGCCGAAGTTTGCGAAATGTTTCCTCGATTGGTTCAGTGATGCCAAGAGGCTTGGGTTCCATAAAAACAGAGTTGTTGTTGGGCGACGAGGTGGCTGCGTAGCATGCTCTAAGTGGGTTTACCAGCTATTAGTTTTAGATGAAAGAAGTAAACCTGTTTATAGGTAATCGCAAAAAAACAAGAATATGTTTTGACGTTGTACTCTAAAGTTCGGTATGCTCGAAGCGCTGTGAAAAAACGATCCTTATCGATATTCGCGTTATGCGTTGTCGCTGTAAGTATGGCATCGACCTTCACGGTGACTCTTGCTTCAGACTCCGCCTGCCAAGTGACCCCAAACCATAGGGTCCATGGATCCACAGGTTGGTGCGACGGTTATCGAAGAGTAACTGTCAATGGTGAAGTAGTTCGGGACTATTGCGGTTGGAAGACCTGAGATGCCCCCAAACAGGAAGACAGTTTAGGATGAGCTCTCCATGTTTGACAATGCCAGGGAATGGGAAGGAAGGGAGGGCGCAGCCCGACCGGATTCCC
>JGI24187J35170_1000015_pt1 | contig 81724 bp, 78 predicted proteins | sample YNPBryBLVA2012_FD_35170 | JGI IMG/M metagenome (IMG submission 35170)
CCACACTTGCGGTGCATTATACACCACATGGCGCACTTCGCGCGCCCGCAATTCCTCCCGCGACTCAAGTCGCGGGTTTCCTTGCGGAGGGTCTATGAAATTCGTCGATGAGGCCGTGATTTGGGTCGAGGCCGGCGATGGTGGGGACGGCTGTGTGAGCTTTCGCCGTGAGAAGTACCTCCCCAAGGGGGGGCCGGACGGCGGTGATGGCGGCGACGGCGGCAGCGTCTATCTGATCGCCGACAACAACATCAACACCCTGGTCGATTTTCGCTATCTGCGCAGGCATCGCGCCGAGCGCGGTGAAAACGGCAAGGGCAGACACATGACCGGACGCAGTGGGCGAGATCTGCTGGTTCCGGTTCCGGTCGGTACCCGCGTCTTCGATCGGGCGACCAGGGAGCTGATCGGCGAACTGCTCGAGCCTGGGCAGCGGCTGCTGGTGGCGCAGGGCGGTTTTCACGGCATCGGTAATGCACGTTACAAATCGAGTACCAACCGGGCGCCGCGTCAGTCTAAGCCAGGTACACCGGGCGAGCGGCGTGATCTGTTTCTCGAGCTGATCCTGCTGGCCGATGTAGGGTTGCTCGGTTTCCCGAATGCGGGTAAGTCGTCGTTGATCCGCCAGGTCTCCAGTGCTCGACCCAAGGTCGCCGACTATCCCTTCACCACGCTCTATCCGAATCTGGGTGTGGTGCGGGTCGGGGCGCGGCGCAGTTTCGTGATCGCCGATATCCCAGGTGTGATCGAGGGGGCGGCCGAAGGGGCAGGGCTGGGGCTTCACTTCCTGAAGCATCTGTCACGCACGCGCCTGCTGCTGCACCTGGTCGATGTCGCCCCGCTCGATGCGCGCCAGGATCCAGTCGATCAGGTGCGCAAGATTGAGGCCGAGCTGGCGGCCTTCGGTGCCGGGTTGCTAGACAAAGAACGCTGGCTGGTGCTCAACAAGATGGATCTTCTCGAACCGGAAGACCATGAAGCGCGACGCGCTGAGATCGTCGCACGGCTCGATTGGCGTGGTCCGGTTTATAGCGTCTCGGCGCTCACCGGTGCCGGGACCGAGACGCTCGTCAAAGATCTGATGCATCGCCTGGAGGCACTCAAGACGGGGTCTGAGCCCACCTCACTCCAGTCAGCGCTGGAGCTGTCCGAATGGGACGGATTCGACACCGCGGCAATCGGCGACTGGCATCCGCTGGACTGAAACCCAATATGACAACTTCAAAGGCTGAACGCGGTGCAGCATGATCTCGCGAGACAGGATTCCAGAGACGCGGCGTTGGGTGGTCAAGATCGGCAGCGCGCTTCTGACGCGCGACGGCCAGGGCCTGGAACGCGCCAGGCTGGCCCCCTGGGTCGAGCAGATGAGCACACGCCGCCAGGCCGGCCACGAGATCGTGCTGGTCTCCTCCGGCGCCGTGGCCGAGGGGATGGCCCGCTTGGGTTGGCGCCAGCGGCCCAAGGCCCTGCACGAGCTGCAAGCGGCCGCGGCCATCGGTCAGATGGGTCTGGTGCGGGCCTATGAGGATTGCTTTCAGGCACGCGGGCTCCACACCGCCCAGGTCCTGCTGACGCGCGATGATCTATCCAATCGCTCGCGCTATCTCAATGCCCGGAGCACATTGCGCACGCTGCTCAAGCTCGGTGTGATCCCGGTCATCAACGAAAACGACACAGTCGCGACCGACGAACTGCGCTTCGGCGACAACGACACCCTGGCCGCACTGGTCGCCAATCTGATCGAGGCCGATCTACTGATCCTGCTCACCGATCAGGACGGGCTTTTCGACCAGGATCCGCGCCACAATCCCAACGCCAAGCTGATCTCAGAGACCTGGGTCAGTGATCCGCTGCTCGATCAGGTCGCCGGCGGCAGCGTCACCGGGCTCGGCACCGGCGGCATGGTCACCAAGGTACGCGCCGCCCGTCTAGCGGCGCGCTCGGGGACGCCGACCATCATCGCGCCTGGGCGAAGCGAGCAGGTCTTGAACCGTATCGGTGCAGGTGAATCTGTCGGCACGCTGCTGATCCCCGACCAAGAGGCACAGGCAGCACGCAAGCAGTGGCTGGCCGGTCATCTCCAGGCACGTGGTCGGCTGGTACTGGACGAGGGCGCTGTACGGGCGCTGCGCGAGAAGGGCACCAGTCTGTTGGCGGTGGGCGTGAAGGCGGTACAGGGGCGCTTCAACCGTGGCGAGGTCGTGATCTGTATCGACGAGGCCGGGCGCGAAATCGCGCGCGGACTGGTCAACTATGACGCCGACGAGGCCAAGCGCATCCTTGGTCATCCCTCGGCCCATTTTGAACAGATCCTCGGCTATCTCGACGACGAGGAACTGATCCATCGCGACAATCTGGTCTTGACCTGACCGACGGACATAAATCCTGGACGTGCTCTGCCGAAGACCAACCCAGCTGCTCATCCCACCACTCAGCACCTGAAGTCAACACCCGCCAGCCGCCAAACCGCGCTCGACCCCAGCGCCGGTCAAACTCAGCCTCGCAAAGTCCAAGCTCATGGCCGCGGTAGTGATGGAGATGCTGAAACGCTGATCCGATCACTCGCCATCAACGCCTTGACATCTTCGGCCATGGCGGCGCCGCTCTCGGTCTCGGGCAGGATGGCGCGTAGCCGCGCGTCGGGACCGATCACGAACAGCATGGGTCCAACCCCGCTTACCAACCCCAGTCCTTCATGCAGTGGCGCGATCGACTCGGGCGGCCCGGCAAGCGGTCGTAACACTGGCGAGAGACGGGCGAAGTCGCGTGCCAGCTCCAACCGCTCGCTGGTCTGGACCAGTATCAACTGGAGCCTCTCGATCAGCTCGGGTCGATCAGAGAGCCGGTTGCGGGTCTCGATCAGGCGTTGCGCGGCACGCTGCCCCGTGGCCTCGGCGAGATCCCCAAACGCCAGCAGGGTCCAGCTGCCGACCAGATCCGCGCGTCCGACCGACCGCCCGAATGGGTCGCGCAGGCCGAACTCCGGGATCTCGCCCGGCGGCTGGATCAGGACGCCCCGGATCTCGGGGGGCGCGGTGGAGCCGAATCTGTACTGATTGCCCCACTGATAGCCAAGGACGAAGAGCGCCATCGCCCCGATCGCCAAGACCAGACGTACGCCGAAATGATGGCGATTGCGCACGAACACGCCGCGCAGCCCTCAAGCCGAACGATCGGGCAAGTCGCGCGCCGCCGCCACCTCGTCCATCCCTCCGACAAAGGCCGGATCGAGATGACCGATGGTCGGGCAGGCCAGGGCAGAACGCACACGCCGATGGACATCGGCAGGCCCCGACCCCTTGAGCGTGCGAGCGGGAGGATTAAAGTGGCCAATGGGCATGGAGGGTCTCCCAAAGAATTTTCGACTGATCAAGGGGCATACAGTGATTGGTGGGTCTTTATGGGAGGCTCGATCCAAGGGTCTAGACCGGTGACTCATGGATTCGTCACGCAATGGACATCCAAGCGTCATCAAACCTCTCTATGCTTTTGGCGCTCATAAGGTCCAAGCCTTCCCAACTCCGAACCCGTGGAGCACAACATGGAGTCTTTAGTTAAACAGACGGTAGCGACGATTCTAGCGTTTGGATGCGGTGCATCGGCTTTTGCCGGCACCATCAGTTTTAGCGAGGCACCGATCCCACATACGGACGCCGAGAAGCGCGCGATCCTGACCTCGCCCCAGGCGGTCGTCGATGGGGTGACGGTCAATCTCGGCTACAACCTCATCCTGCGTTCCGGCCAGACCGGCGCCTTGGATCCGAACGGATTCCGTTTCGGTCAGCTCTATGACATCCACGGCCAGCCGCTGTTCGCCGAAGACGGCTCGCCCTATATCTCCAACGACAACGATTTCTCCTCGCTGCTGCACGGTAGCGATGGAAAGCTCTACATGGTCTCGCACTTCGAGTCGCGCCCGGGTGCTATGTATCTGACCGAGCTTGCCCAGGATCCGAACAACGGACACCTGACCGCGCTGCGCACCCGCCCGCTCGATTTCTCGTCTCTGAAGGGCGGCTGGGTCCATTGTGCCGGCAGCGTCACCCCCTGGGGCACTCATCTGGGTTCAGAAGAATATGAGCCGGACGCCAAGCAGTGGCGCGATGGCACCATCAGCGACTACAACGCCGCCATGGCGGCCTATTTTGATGCCACGCCGGCGGAGGCTGGGGCGGTGATGAACCCCTATAACTATGGCTGGCCGATCGAGGTCCGAGTCGACAACTTCGACTCGGTCCGGGTCGAGAAGCACTATGCCATGGGCCGCATCGCGCTCGAGCTCGGTTATGTGATGCCCGATGGCAAGACCGTCTATCTGTCCGATGATGGGACCAACGTCGGTCTCTACCGCTTCGTCGCCAGCCGGCCAGGCGATCTGAGCGCGGGCGCGCTCTGGGTCGCCCAGTGGAATCAAAAGGATGCGCGAGGTTCCGGTCTGGCCAAGCTCAACTGGGTCTATCTCGGTTGGACCACGAACGACGAGGTCCGCGATTGGATCGAGCGCTATCGCTTCGCCGACATCTTCGACGAGGCCAAACCGGTCGCGGCGGTCAAGGGTGCCAAGCCGAGCTGTCCTGAGGGCTTTACCTCGATCAACGCCGGGCATGACGACGGTAGTCATCAGTGTCTCAGGCTGCGTGACATCAACCAGGACGGCAACATCAACTGGATGGATGAAAACATCGCCTCGCGCCTGGAGACACGCCGTTGGGCGGCGATGCAGGGCGGCACAACCGAGTTCCGCAAGATGGAGGGCATCACCTATGACCCGGATCGCAATCGACTCTATCTGGCGATGTCCGAGGTCGATCGCGGCATGCTCGACTACAGCCGCGCCGGTCGAGCCCAAGGAACCTATGACAAGTATGACCTCGGTGGCCCAAACCACATCCGGCTGAGTCAGGCCAATGTCTGCGGCGCGGTCTATGGGCTGCACTTGGATGGGAACTTCACCGCCGTGGACATGTTCCAGGTCGTCGCTGGCAAACCGCTGACCATGGATTATGGCGCCAGTGCCGAGTCGCCCGACTATGACGGGGTCAACAAGTGCGATCTCAATGGCATCGCCAACCCGGACAACATCACCTATATGCCGGGCTATGATACCCTCCTCATTGGCGAGGACACGGGGGCCGGCCATCAGAATGACATGATCTGGGCGTACAACCTGACCTCAGGCCAGCTCACCCGGATCCAGACCACACCCTATGGTTCTGAGACCACCTCACCCTACTTCTATCCCAACATCAATGGCTTTGCCTACCTGATGTCGGTCGTCCAGCATCCCTATGGCGAGTCGGATTCCGACAAGCTCGAAGAACCCGGGCAGCTCATGGGCTACACCGGTTACTTCGTCTTCCCGGCCATGAACAAGTGAGCTCCGCTCGCATTTGAAGTCGGGGGGCTTCCCCAGGTCGCCTCGGATCGGTCGCGTGCCGGTCCGAGGCGAGGAGGGGGGCTTTCGCCCTCTGCCTCGATGGATGAAGGCCGTTCGCGTCAATCGGTACCTCTGCCATGTCATGTCTCTCCTGCTTTCCCGCCATGCTGTCCATCCTGCTCGGTCTGTCCTGGGCTGATTCCGCCCCGAGCGCCGGGCTCGATGAGCGGATCCTCAAGAACGAAACGCCCCACATCGTCTCCCAGTGCTACACCAAGACGATCGACGGCCAGGGTCGGGTCCACAATCCCTGTTATGCCTGTCACACCCAATCGCAGCCACCCAACTATCTCAACGACCAGGACCTGCAACTGACCTTCAGCTTTCCGGCGCCGGCCGAAGAGAATCCCTGGAAGAATCTCTACAAGGATCGGCGTGCGGCGATGGCCGCGATCAGCGATGATGAGATGCGCGCCTACATCCGTCAGAGCAACTATCTGGATGCCGAGGGCCGCATCATCCCCGCCCAGCGCCTGGCCGAACTACCGAAAGACTGGGACTACGATGACAACGGCCGCTGGGACGGTTATATCCCAGATGCCTATTTCCGCTTCGACGACGAGGGCTTCGATCTCGATCCGGAGGGTCGGCCGACCGGCTGGCGTGCCTTCGGCTATTACCCCTTTGTCGGCACCTTCTGGCCGACCAATGGTTCGACCGATGATGTGCTGATCCGATTGGACGAGCCTTTCCGACGCAATCTGGCCGGTGAATTCGACCGCACTGTCTACAAGACCAATCTGGCCATCATCGAGTCCCTGATCCGCCGGCGCGACATCCCGATCGAGCCGGTGGACGAGATCAGGCTCGGTGGGGTCGATCTCGATCGCAATGGCCGCCTCGGCACTGCCGAGTGGGTGCGCTACGACTGGGCGCCACGCGAGGGACGCCAGATGTGGTACGTCGGCCAGGCGCTTGCGGAACAACGCGCCGGGCGGGTTCATCTGGCCGCCGGGCTCTATCCGGAGGGCACCGAGTTCCTGCATACGGTGCGCTATATCGATGTCGATGACTCAGGCGACAACCAGCTTGCCGCGCGCATGAAAGAGGTGCGCCATGCCAAGAAACGTTATTGGATGAGCTATGCCGAACTCGACAGCCGCCAGGCCGCCGAGTTCAAGGAGAGGCACGACTTCCCCGATCGGGTACGGGTCTTTCGGGGCAACATCGAGTCTGGGGTCAGCAATGACCAGGGCTGGGTCTATTCGGGACTGATCGAGGATGCCGAGGGGCAGTTGCGCCCGCAGAGCTATGAGGAACTGGCCTTCTGTGTCGGCTGCCACGGCGGGCTGGGTGCGACCACGGATTCGAGCTTCGCCTTTCCGCGCCGCCTTGGGGCCGACGGCTTCCAGCGCGGCTGGCATCACTGGAGCCAGAGGGGACTTAAGGGTCTGCCCGAGCCGCAGCGGCGCGATGGTGAGCCGGAATATGCCTTCTATCTCGCGGCCAATGGCGCGGGCGACGAGTTCCGCCAGAACCGCGAGGTGCGCGAGCGTTTCTTCAACGCCAACGGCGAGCTCAGGCCCGAGATGCTCGAACGGTTGCGTGAAGACATCAGCGTCCTGCTCTATGCCTCGCCCGGGCGCGCCATGCAGCTCAACAAGGCCTATCGGGTGATCGTCCAGGAACAGAGCTTCATCGAGGGCCGGGATGCCATGATCGAGACGGCCGGCTTCAACGTCCATCCCTGGGTCGATCAGAATACCCCGACTGGGGTCGAGGAGCCGCTGCTAGGCTACTGACCCCAGGGCGCCTCCTGGATCCTTGCGCATGCAAGGCGGCTCAAAGTGCGCGCACCTCGCCATTGATCTCGAAGGCGACCTGCCCGTCCCGGATGAAGACCCGCACCGAGCCGCCGCTCACCAGCTCGCCGAACAGCAGCTCATTGGCTAGAGGCTTCTTGATATGCTGCTGGATGACCCGCGCCATGGGTCGCGCCCCCATCTTGGGGTCATAGCCGGTGTCGGCCAGCCAGCGGCGCGCCTCTTGATCGACGGTCAGACTGACCTTCTTCTCTTCGAGTTGCTGCTCCAGCTCGAAGATGAACTTGTCGACCACATGGAGGATGGTCTCCTCACTCAATGGCGCGAATTGCACGATGGCATCTAGTCGGTTACGGAACTCGGGCGTGAAATAGCGCTTGAGCGCCTCCAGGCCGTCGGTCGAGTGATCCTGTTCGGTGAATCCGATCGAACGGCGCGAGGTCTCCTCGGCGCCGGCATTGGTCGTCATCACCAGCACCACGTTGCGGAAATCGGCCTTGCGTCCGTTGTTGTCGGTCAGGGTGCCGTGATCCATCACCTGTAGGAGCAGGTTGAAAACATCGGGATGCGCCTTCTCGATCTCGTCGAGCAGGAGCACCGCATGCGGATGCTTGTTGATCTGCTCGGTCAAGAGCCCGCCCTGATCGAAGCCGACATAGCCGGGTGGGGCGCCGATCAGGCGCGAGACCGTGTGCCGCTCCATATACTCCGACATGTCGAAGCGCAGCAGCTCCATGCCCAGGATGCGCGCGAGCTGGCGCGTGACCTCGGTCTTGCCGACACCGGTAGGCCCGGCGAACAAGAAGGAGCCGATCGGTTTCTCTTGGTGACCGAGCCCTGAGCGGTTCATACGGATCGCCGAGGTCAAGGCGTCGATGGCCGCATCCTGGCCATAGACCACCATCTTGAGATCGCGGTCGAGATTCTTGAGCGACTCGGCATCCGAGGCCGACACCCGCTTGGGGGGGATCCGCGCGATCTTGGCCACGATCGCCTCAACGTCAGCGACATCGATACGCTTCTTACGTTTGGCTGGGTGCATGAGCTGCACATGGGCGCCGGCCTCGTCGATGACGTCGATCGCCTTGTCGGGCAGATGGCGGTCGTTGATGTGACGCGCCGAGAGTTCGGCCGCCGCGCGCAACGCCGGCTGGGTGTAGCTGACCTGATGATGTTCCTCAAAGCGCGATTTCAGACCCTTGAGGATCTCGATGGTCTCCTCGACCGAGGGTTCATCGATATCGATCTTCTGGAAACGCCGCGCTAGGGCGCGATCCTTCTCGAAGATGCCGCGATATTCCTGATAAGTGGTCGAGCCGATACAGCGTAGATCGCCCGAGGCCAGCATCGGCTTGATCAGGTTGGAGGCATCCATCACCCCACCCGAGGCCGAGCCGGCACCGATGATGGTATGGATCTCGTCGATAAAGAGGATGGCGTGCGGCTGACGCTTGAGCTGGGCAAGCACCGACTTGAGCCGTTTCTCGAAGTCGCCGCGATACTTGGTTCCGGCCACCAGACCGCCGAGATCCAGGGCATAGATCACGGCACCCTTCAGGACCTCGGGGACCTCGCCATCGACGATCTTTTTGGCCAAGCCCTCGGCGATCGCCGTCTTGCCCACGCCGGCCTCGCCGACGAACAACGGGTTGTTCTTGCGGCGCCGGCACAGGATCTGGATGGTGCGCTCGAGCTCTGGTCCACGCCCGATCAGCGGATCGATCCGGCCCTGGCGCGCCAGCTCGTTGAGGTTGGTGGTAAAGCTTTCGAGTGGGCTGGTGCCGTCCTTCTCCTCGCTACGCGCATCTTCGTGCTCGGCGCCGCCGCTATGGGCATCCTCATTCCGGTTTTCGCCCGGTACCTTGGAGATGCCATGGGAGATGTAGTTGACCACGTCGAGTCGGGTCACATCCTGCTGATTGAGTAGATAAACGGCCTGGGAGTCTTGCTCGCTGAACAGTGCCACCAGCACATTGGCACCTGTCACTTCCTTCTTGCCCGCGGACTGGACATGGAAGACGGCGCGCTGGAGCACGCGTTGGAAGCCAAGCGTCGGCTGGGTATCGCGGTCCTCGTTGGGCGGGATGCGGGGCGTGGTCTCGTCGATGAAGGCCGAGATTTCGCGGCGCAACCGCTCCGAATCCGCGCCGCAGGCCCGCAACACCTTGGCGGCGCTCGGGTTGTCGAGCAGTAACAGCAGCATGTGCTCTACGGTCATGTATTCGTGGTGCTTGGCCCGTGCCTCCTTGAAGGCCCGGTTTAGCGCGAATTCAAGTTCTTTGCTTAGCATCGGCCTCTACCAAGGGTTGGTTCAACGATAAAGCGATCTGTTCAGTCGTGGAGGCGGCGGTTCAGGCCTCTTCCATGGTGCATAGCAGCGGATGCTGATTACCGCGCGCATAGTCGTTGACCTGCGCCACCTTGGTTTCGGCGATGTCTTTGGTAAAGATTCCGCAGACTCCAACGCCCCGTGTGTGCACATGCAGCATGACCTGGGTCGCCTTTTCCCGGTTCATACCAAAAAAGGTCTCCAGAACCAACACCACGAAATCCATCGGGGTGTAGTCATCGTTCAGCAACAGAACTTTATATAAAGGCGGTCGGCGCAATTTGGGACGGGCCTCTTGCACGCTCAGGTCCGCTTCACGCTCCTCGCCTGGATGATGGTGAGTCATGGGTCTTTGGTGGATCGATCTGCTGATGGATGGAGAAAACAATGCACATTTGACCATGGAAATCAAGTCACTATACTACCGAATCAGGGCGCCGTTCGTCGGATTCAAGCGCCGACGGGTCGGTCTGCCCAGGGTGCGAGAGGGCCACCCGAGCGGGTACAGCTTCAGCCTCGTGCCCATCCACTAACGAAAAGCCGCTCCGAGGCGGCCAGAGATCCAACCATTACCCTAAAGTGTGGAGTCCAGAGAGGAGAATAAGATGATTACCGGCGTCGTCAAATGGTTCAACAACGCAAAGGGCTATGGATTCGTCCAACCGGATGGACTTAAGGAGGATGTCTTCGTCCATTTCTCGGCGATCGACATGGAGGGCTACAAAACCCTGCGTGAGGGCCAGAAGGTCGAGTTCGAGCTGAGCGAGGGGCCGAAGGGACTGCACGCGGCCAACGTGCATCGCATCATGTAAGAAGCCATTCTCTAAAATAACGATCTGCCCCGCAAAAAATCCCCAAATGGACAGGATTTACAGCATTTTTAAGATTAACATGTTAAAAAACAATGACTTAAATCATGTTCTTCCTGCGAAATCCTGTTCATCCTGTCCCTTTGAATGTTTGAAATCTCGGCAAAATCCCTCTAAGAAACCGCCGCCTCACATCTTGCCGATAACCGCGTGGCCAAACTCAGAGCAGCTGAGCTTGGTCGCGCCCTCCATCAGACGATACAGGTCATAGGTCACGGTCTTGGCGGCGATCGCCCCTTCCACCCCCTTGATGATGAGATCCGCCGCCTCAGTCCAGCCGAGATGGCGCAGCATCATCTCGGCCGAGAGGATGAGCGAGCTTGGGTTGACCTGATCCTTGCCCGCATACTTGGGCGCGGTGCCATGGGTGGCCTCGAACAGGGCGACCGAGTCCGACAGATTCGCGCCCGGTGCCATGCCGATCCCGCCGACCTGCGCCGCCAGCGCATCCGAGATATAGTCGCCGTTTAGGTTAGGGGTGGCGATCACGTCGTAGTCCTTTGGACGCAACAGGATCTGCTGGAGGAAGGCATCGGCGATCACGTCCTTGACGACGATCTCGCGCCCGGTCCTGGGGTTTTTGAACGCACACCAGGGACCGCCGTCGATCTCGACCGCACCGAATTCGCGCTGGGCCAGTTCATAGCCCCATTGCTTGAAGGCCCCCTCGGTGAACTTCATGATGTTGCCCTTGTGGACCAGGGTTACCGAGCTGCGATCCTGGTCGATGGCATACTGGATGGCCTTGCGCACCAGGCGTTCGCTGCCTTCGCGCGAGACCGGCTTGATGCCGATCCCCGAGGTCGCCGGAAACCGGATCTTGGTCACGCCCAGCTCGTTTTGTAGGAAGGCGATGACCCGCTGGGCCTCGCTCGAGCCCGCCGGCCACTCGATGCCGGCATAGATGTCTTCCGAGTTCTCGCGGAAAATCACCATATCCGTGTGCTCGGGCGCCTTCAGCGGGCTCGGCGTCCCCTTGAAATAGCGGACTGGACGCAGACAGACATAGAGATCGAGTTCTTGGCGCAGGCTGACGTTGAGCGAGCGAATGCCGCCGCCGACTGGCGTGGTCAAGGGGCCCTTGATCGAGACCACGAACTCCTCGACCGCGCGCAGTGTCTCTTCAGGGAGCCACACCCCCTCTCCATAGACACGGGTCGCTTTCTCGCCGGCATAGACCTCCATCCACTGGATCTGGCGGGAGCCACCATAGGCCTTGGCGACGGCGGCATCGACCACGGTGCGCATCACGGGTGTGATGTCGATCCCGATGCCATCCCCTTCGATGAATGGGATGATCGGACGCTCTGGCACCCTGAGTACGTGATCGGTATCGACTTGGATCTTGTCGCCGCGCGTTGGAACCTGGATCTTCTCGTAAGACATCGGGTCTATCCTCTCTGGCTAGCAAACTCGCTATGGTATCACCCGGATCTGGCATCGCGCATCGCGCCCCTCGCGAGCTCAAGCCGCCGTCCGGCGATCCAGACCAGCGCAATCACTGGGATCCCGATCAGGGTAGTGAAGACAAAGAAGCCCGGATAGCCGATGCCATCGACGATGCTACCCGAATAGCCGCCGAGCACCTTGGGCAAGAGCGTCATGAGCGAGCTGAAGATGGCGTACTGCACGGCGGTGAAGGAGACATTGGTCAGGCTCGACATGAAGGCGACGAAGGCCGCGCTGGCCAATCCAGCCGCCAGGTTGTCCGAACCCACGGCGAGATAGAGCAGGACCAGGTCCGCCCCGACCTGGGCCAGGGACACGAAGATCAGGTTGGTCCCAGCCGACAAGACGGCGCCCAGCATCAGGATCCTCGGCACCCCATAGCGGTTCGCCAGTAATCCACCGAGCACTCCGCCAGCGATGCCGACCACGACCCCGAAGGTCTTGACCGCGGTAGCGATCTGCGGCTTGGTGAAGCCCAGATCCTGATAGAAGACATTGGCGATGACCCCAAGCACGATGTCCGAGATTCGGTATAGACCGATGAGCGCCAGCAGCAGCAGCGCTGTCCTGAGCCCATAGCGACTGAAGAAATCGAGCACCGGCTCGATCCAGACGCGACGCGCCAGAGCCGGGTCGATCGCACCCAACCGGACCAGCAGCCAGCCGACGCCTGCCGCACCCACCAAGGCCAGGCCGAGGTGCAGGGCCTCCAGCAGGAAGGTCCCGAGTACACCGGCGGCGAGCCAGTGTTTGAGATCAGCGAGCACTGGACCGCTCACGAAAAACCCGCCGCCGAAGGCGCAGGCCATACCGGCAAACACCAACACCAGGCGCAGCGAGTCCGGTACCGCATGGGCGAGCCTCTGGGGACGCTCGCTCTCAGGCTCAGAGGTGGTGAGGGTGGTGAGTACCCCGATCAGCATCGCGCCGGCCATGATCAGATAGGTCGTGCTCCAGGCGCTGTAGCTGTAATGTCCAGGCTCCGACCCGAAGGTCGAGGCCAAAAACAAGGCGCCTGCCCCAGAGGCCACCATGGCGATGCGGTAACCGGCGATATAGGTCGAGGACAACAGCGCCTGGAGCCGGGGCGGGGCAGACTCGATACGATAGGCATCGATCACGATGTCCTGGGTCGCCGAGGAGAAGCCAAGCAGCACCGCAGCGAACGCCATCTGGATGAGGCTGGAGCCGCCGCGTGCCGGATCGATCAGCGCCATGAGGACAATGGCCGTGATGATTGCCAGTTGCGAGACCAGCAGCCAGGCGCGTCGCCGACCCAGCCGGCGCGTTAGCCAGGGCAGGGGCAGGGTATCGATCAACGGCGCCCAGACGAACTTGAACGAGTAACCCAGCGCCGCCCAGCTGAAGAAGGTGACGGTCTCGCGCTCGATCCCGGCCTCGCGCAGCCAGAGTGACAGCGAGGAGAAGATCAAGAGCAAAGGGATCCCGGCCGAGAAACCGAGCAGAAACATCACCAGCACGCGCCGGTCGCGCAGCCCGGCGAGCGTCCGGCGCCAATCGCTCGGTGCTTCTGAGTGGAGCTGAGCCATATATGTGAGAGGATCCTGATCTGCGATACGCCAGGGTGCTCGCCTAGCAGGTTAGGCACCCTTGGCGACAAGGGCAAACCGAGCGCCCCAGGTAGGAGATTCGACGATTCCGAAGGTGAGCATCCGCCACCCGGACTTTGCATCCATACAACTTCATGACGTCTCGATCAGGGCGCGGTTAGAATAACCGTATCAATGTCTCGATCCGCCCTTAAAGAGGGTCGAGCGTCCTTGTGTCAGGGCGCCGCCGGCCATTCCATAAGGAGGTACCCACAGATGAGTCTCCGCCCACCAGGGCAGCGGACGCTACCAGAGGCCATCGCCGCCCCCCGCCGCGATTTTATCACCCGCGATGGCTGGCGCCTGGCCTATTATGCCGAGCGGATCCATCCAGGCCGTCCGCTGGTGCTGATCCATAGCATCAATGCCGCCTCCAGCAGCTTCGAGATGCGACCCCTGTTTGAGCACTACCGCCTCTCGCGCCCGGTCTATAGCCTGGATCTACCCGGGTTCGGACACTCAGAACGCCGGACCGGGGGCTATTCGCCTGAGCTCTACGCCCGAGCCATCGCCGATCTGCTGACCCAGGTCGTCGTAGAACCAGTCGATCTGATCGCCCTGTCCTTGAGCGCTGAGTTCGCCGCGCGCGCTGCGCGTCTGGTCCCAGAGCATCTGAACTCACTGGTCTTCATCTCGCCGACCGGGTTCGGGGGGCGTCCGCTGCCGAATTCAAGCCCCCTCGGAACCCTGATGCAATGGCCCAAACTCGGTCAATGGTTCTACGGCCTGGTCGCCTCGCGTCCGAGCATTCGTCACTTTCTCAATCGCTCCTTCGTTGGCCCGGTGCCGCAGGCGATGATCGATCATGCCTGGGCCACGGCACACCAGCCAGGGGCGCCGCATGCGCCGCTGGCCTTTTTGGCCATGCGTCTGTTCACGCCGGACGCCATCGATCTACTCTACGACCGGCTCACGGAGCTCCCGGTTCTGGTGATCGCCGATCAGGATCCTTACATCGGTTTCGAACGCCTGCCGAGCTTCATCGTGCGTCATCCGACCTGGCATCGCGTGACCCTGGAGCCACACCGAGGACTGCCGCACTGGGAGAGGCTCGCCGAAACGGTCGCGGCACTCGATGACTTCTGGGCGCATCCACCACGCCAAGGGATGAGCTGACATGATCCATCCAACCAACCCTCAGTATCACGCCCTCTATCCGCCCCGCACCGATCTCGAAGCCGCCTTTCGGTCTGTGCGGCACGCCAAACTCCCCCAGCTTCCAGATATCGTCCATAACCTACATGAGGAGCTGAGGCGTTCCGAACCCGACCTTACGCGCGCGTCCAACCTCATCGCCATGGACCCCGCCCTGACCGGGCTGGTGCTCAAGACCATCAATTCGCCGCTTTTTGGCCGGGGCACCAAGATCAGCAGCGTCCATCAGGCCGCGGCCCTGATCGGATTACGGCGTCTCACCAATTTGGTCACAGCCGCTGCCTTCAATCGCCTGCTTGACGAGTACGAAGGCGGGGCGCGTCTGATCCTCGACTTCATCCAAGAACAAACCCAGGTCGCTGCAGCCATAGCCACGCTGACCCCGGAACTCAAACCGGATGAGGCTTCCCTGTTTGCGCTGATGCAAGGGGTCGGCTGTCTCATCTTCGCAGACCTGGTCCCTGACTATGGCAATGAGTGGGCGCTCCGGGCCCTGACCGCACCTCAGACCCTGATCGAGTATGAACGTCGCATCCTGGGTACGGATCACGTCACGGTCGGCTTTCTGGTGGCTGGAACCTGGCATCTACCCGAGTCGGTGGTCTTGGCGATCTATCATCAGTATGCCCTCGAACCGCCTGCCCAGTTTGAGGGATCGTTGCGCCTGTTGATCGCTGTCGCCAGGCTGGCGCGGGTGGTGTTGGCGCGACGGCGGGGGATCGAGGATGACCCGGATCTGTTAGATCAGCGCGACTGGGCGCTCGCTGAGCTCGCCATGCCACCCGCGGCCTGGGAGCAGCGGATCTCTTCTCTCTTGGCGGATGACCGGGGGCACTGAAACCAACGCCGACTTGCGGCGCCGGCTCGTGGAGCTACCTTTGGGTCCAGGGGTCTATCGGTTCTTGGATGCCGAGGGCGGCGTGCTCTATGTCGGCAAGGCCAAGAACCTCAGACGCCGGGTCGCCAGCTATTTCGGGCGCCGGCTCACACCGCGGCATGCGCGTCTGGTCGGCCTGATCGCCGACATCCAGGTGACCGTCACCCGCAGCGAGGGCGAGGCGCTGCTCCTGGAGAGCCAGCTCATCAAGTCGCTCAAGCCGCGCTTCAATGTCCTGCTCCGGGACGACAAAAGCTATCCCTATATCTGGCTCACTACCCAGGATCTCTATCCGCGTCTTGCCTTTTATCGCGGCCCGCGCCGGGTCGCGGGGCGGCTGTTTGGACCCTATCCGAGCGCCTGGGCGGTCCGCGAGACCCTCCAGATCCTGCAACAGTTGTTTCCAGTGCGTCAGTGTGAAGACGCCGTCTTCCGCCATCGCTCGCGTCCCTGTCTCCAGTATCAGATCGAGCGCTGCAGCGCGCCCTGTGTGGGCTTGGTCACGCCCGAGCAGTATGCAGAGGACGTCGCGCGTACCCTCAAGTTTCTCGACGGGCGCGCCGCAGAGGTGATCGAGGAATTGATCGGCGCCATGGAGGCGGCGGCCGCGGCGCTCGAATTCGAGCGCGCGGCCCAGTATCGCGACCGCATCCAGGCCTTGCGTCGGATCTTGGAACGCCAGGCGGTGATCGGCGAGGACGGCGATCTAGACCTCATCGCCGCGGCGCGCGCGGACGATGTCTGGTGCGTCCAGGTGTTCGTCGTCCGTCGCGGACGGCATCTGGGCAACAGCGCCTTCTTTCCTAAGGTGCCGCCAGACATGGACGAGGGCGCGGTCTTGGCCGGTTTTCTGGCGCAGTTCTATGCCAGCCACGAGATCCCAGAGACCCTGATCCTAAGCGCCCTGCCAGAGGACGCCGAGACCCTGGGCGCCGCGCTCGCCGAACGGGCGGGTCGAGCGGTTCGGCTCCAGATCCAGGTACGCGGTGAACGCGCCCGTTGGCTGGAGATGGCGCGCGACAATGCGCGTTTCGCACTCAATCAGCGGCTCGGTAGCCAGGCCGGCCACACCCAACGGCTGGAGTCGCTGCGCGCTGCTCTGGATCTGGCCGAATGCCCCAGGCGGATCGAGTGTTTCGACATCAGTCACACGCAGGGAGAGCAAACGGTCGCCTCCTGCGTGGTCTTCGACGGTGAGGGCGCGTGCAAGTCCGACTATCGGCGTTTCAACATCACCGGCATCACGCCAGGTGATGACTATGCGGCGCTCGCTCAGGCGCTGACGCGCCGTTACAAGCGCGTGGCGCAGGGTGAGTATCCGATCCCGAACCTGATCCTGATCGACGGCGGACGCGGCCAGCTTGCCGCCGTCGATGAGGCGCTCCAGGAACTGGGTCTGTATGGCCCGATCCTGGTCGGCGTTTCCAAGGGGCCGGATCGACGCCCAGGCAGCGAGCGCCTTTGGTTGTTGGGTCGAGAGGCGCCCGTTATACTGCCGAGCGAATCACCGGCCATGCATCTGATCCAGCAGATCCGCGACGAGGCCCATCGCTTCGCGATCACCGGCCACCGTCGGCGCCGCGCCAAGGCGCGCCTGACCTCGGTGTTGGAGGATATCCCCGGACTCGGACCCAAACGGCGTCAGCGTCTGCTCAAACACTTCGGCGGACTACGTGGCCTGGAGCACGCTGGGGTCGAGGACATCGCTAGGGTCGAGGGGATCGGCCATCCACTGGCCCAGCGCATTCACGCCGCCTTCCATCGCGACCAAGCCTGACACCATGTGGAACCTGCCGAACATCCTGACGTTGTTGCGGATCCTGCTCATCCCGGTATTCGTCGTCGTCTTCTATCTCGATGCGCCCTGGGCCCCCTATGCGGCAGCGGCCATCTTTAGCGCAGCGGCCCTGACCGATTGGTTCGACGGCTATCTGGCGCGAAAATGGGACCAAACCTCGCCGCTCGGGTCCTTTCTCGATCCGGTCGCCGATAAACTGATGGTCGCCGTGGCGCTGGTGGTGTTGTTGCAGGCCGATCCGCGGGTGCTGATCGCATTGCCTGTGATGGTCATCATCGGGCGCGAGATCACGGTCTCGGCCCTGCGCGAGTGGATGGCCGAGATCGGTGCCCGCGCGGCGGTGGCGGTCTCCGCGCTTGGTAAAATCAAGACTACGGCACAGATGATCTCGATCGTGATCCTGATCCTGCGCGAGTCGGTATTCGGTCCCTGGACCTATGGGGTAGGGGTAGTACTGCTCTATATCGCGGCCCTTCTCACGCTTTGGTCGATGGTGCTATACCTAGCCATTGCTTGGCCCAGTCTTTCGGGTCGAACTGAATCCTCAGGAAGAGGTCAACCAAACTAAATTGTCAAAATTTAGCTTGACGGACTGAAAAAAGCGCCTATAATCCCCGATCTACTGCAAGCGGGAATAGCTCAGTTGGTAGAGCACAACCTTGCCAAGGTTGGGGTCGCGAGTTCGAGTCTCGTTTCCCGCTCCATCTTTCTTTAAAAGCCCTCTTCGCGAGGGCTTTTTCATGTTCTTTGCAGACCGAGGCACCTTCGCTATAGTGTTCCAGCGCAAGAAGCCCACTCGGTGAGTTGGATCCTCGCTCATCTCAAACCCCAGTACGGCCAACGTCCGGCCGTTCCAGAGGCTCGCCCATGCTTCGTAAGATCCTGATCGCCAACCGTGGTGAGATCGCCGTGCGCGTCATCCGCGCCTGCGCCGAATTGGGCATCCGCTCGGTGGCCATCTATTCCGAGGCCGACCGTCACTCGCTCCACGTCAAAAAGGCCGACGAGGCCTACAGCCTAGGCAGTGACCCACTCGCCGGATATCTCAATGTCCACAACATCGTCAACCTGGCTGTGATGACCGGTTGCGATGCCATCCATCCAGGCTACGGTTTCCTGTCGGAGAATCCCGAGCTGGCGTTGGCCTGCGCGCGACGCGGCATCACCTTCATTGGCCCCAATGCCGAGGTCATCGCCCGCATGGGCGATAAGACCGCTGCGCGTCAGGCGATGCAGAAGGCCGGTATCCCCGTCACGCCCGGCAGTCCTGGCAATCTGAACAGCCTCGACGAGGCGCTCGACTGCGCCGAGCAGATCGGCTATCCAGTCATGCTCAAGGCGACCTCAGGCGGCGGCGGGCGCGGCATCCGGCGTTGCGACGACCCAACGGCCCTGCGTCACAACTATGAGCGCGTCATCTCGGAGGCGACCAAGGCGTTCGGACGCGCCGAGGTGTTCCTTGAAAAGTGCGTGGTCAATCCCAAGCATATCGAGGTCCAGGTGCTGGCCGACCATCATGGTCACTGCATCCATCTATTCGAGCGCGACTGCTCCATCCAGCGTCGCAATCAAAAACTGATCGAGATTGCGCCTTCGCCCCAGCTCGACGACGCCCAGCGACAATACGTCGGTGGACTGGCAGTGCTGGCCGCGCGTGCAGTCGGCTATACCAATGCCGGCACTGTGGAGTTCCTGCTCGATTCGGACGGGCGGTTCTACTTCATGGAGATGAACACCCGCATCCAGGTTGAGCACACCATTACCGAGTCGATCACGGGTGTCGATCTGGTCGATGAACAGATCCGGATCGCAGCTGGGCTCCCGCTGCGCTATCGTCAGGACCAGATCCACCGCCGCGGTTTTGCCATCCAGTTTCGCGTCAACGCCGAGGATCCCAAAAACAACTTCCTGCCGAGCTTTGGGCGTATCTCGCGTTATTACGCGCCGGGCGGTCCAGGCGTGCGCACCGATGGCGCCATCTATACCGGCTACCATGTGCCGCCTTATTACGACTCGATGTTGGTCAAGCTCATCGTCTGGGCGTTGGAATGGGACGATGTGGTCAACCGCGGCTGTCGCGCCCTGCGCGATATGGGTGTCTATGGGGTCAAGACCACCATTCCCTTCTATCAGGAGATCCTGCGCCATCCCGACTTCCGGGCCGCGAACTTCGATACCGGATTCTTGGAGTCGCATCCAGAACTTCTCAACTATTCGACCAAGCGCCGCCGCGAGGATGTCGCCGCCGCCATCGCCGCCGCCATCGCCGCGCACGCGGGATTGTGAGACCACTGGCCGCCTCAAGTGAGTTCATCCATGCCAAAGATCAAGATCACCGACGTCATCCTACGCGACGCGCATCAATCCTTGCTCGCGACCCGGATGCGCACCGAGGACATGCTGCCGATCTGTCCTAAGCTCGACGCCATCGGCTACTGGTCGTTGGAGTGCTGGGGTGGGGCGACCTTCGATGCCTGTGTGCGGTTCCTGAAGGAAGATCCCTGGGAGCGTCTGCGCAAACTGCGCGAGGCGCTGCCCAACACCCGCCTGCAGATGCTGTTGCGTGGTCAGAACCTGCTCGGCTATCGGCACTATTCCGACGACGTGGTGCGCGCCTTCGTCGGGCGTGCGGCCGAAAACGGCATGGATGTCTTCCGCATCTTCGACGCGCTCAACGATCTGCGTAACCTCAGGACCGCGATCGAGGCGACCAAGGCCGCCGGCAAGCACGCCCAGGGCACCATCTGCTATACGGTCAGCCCGGTCCATGACATCCCCAGTTTCGTCAAGTTGGGTCGCGAGCTCGCAGCCATGGGCTGCGATTCGATTGCGATCAAGGACATGGCTGGACTGCTCACGCCCTTCGTCACCGCCGACCTCGTCAAGGCGCTCAAGGACAGCGTCGATCTGCCGCTGCATCTGCACTCGCACGCCACCTCGGGTCTGGCCGAGATGTGTCACCTCAAGGCGATCGAAAACGGCTGTGACGCCATCGATACCGCCATCTCGGCACTGGCCGGCGGCACCTCGCATCCACCGACCGAGAGCCTGGTCGCGGCCCTGCGCGGCACCGAGTACGACACCGGACTGGATCTGGAGGCTATTCAGGAGATCGGGATGTACTTCTACCAGGTCCGCAAAAAGTACCATCAGTTCGAGAGCAAGTTCACCGGCGTCGACACCCGGGTCCAGGTCAATCAGGTGCCAGGCGGCATGATCTCGAACCTGGCCAATCAGTTGAAAGAACAGAACGCGCTCGACCGTATGAGCGCCGTGCTGGAGGAGATCCCGCGCGTGCGCCAGGATCTCGGCTATCCGCCGCTGGTTACGCCGACCTCGCAGATCGTCGGTACCCAGGCGGTGTTCAATGTGCTGACCGGGAAGCGCTATCAGACCATCACCAATGAGGTCAAGCTCTATCTTCAGGGCCGTTATGGTGCTCCCCCGGCCCCGGTCAATCCGCTCCTGCAACAGCAGGCGATCGGCAACGAAGAGATGATCGACTGCCGTCCTGCCGATCTCTTGAAACCCGAACTGAACCGTCTAACCCAGGAGATCGGATCCTTGGCCCTGTCCGAAGACGATGTCCTGACCTATGCCATGTTCCCCGAGATCGGACGCACCTTCCTCGAACAGCGCGCTTCTGGCACCCTGGTGCCCGAGCCGCTAGAGCCACCACCACGTCCGAGCGAGCCACCCAAGGCGGCGCCGACCGAGTTCAATATCAACGTCCATGGCGAGACCTATCACATCAAGGTCACGGGTGCCGGGCACAAGGGTCAGGCCGAGCGTCATTTCTATTTCACCATCGATGACATCCCGGAAGAGGTCGTGGTCGAGACGCTCGACGAACTGGTCCTGACCGGCGGCGGGGCGGCATCCGGCCCGCGCGCCATCAGCGGCAAGCGTCCCAAGCCGAGCCGACCGGGGCATGTTGCGACCTCGATGCCGGGCAACATCGTCGAGGTGCTGGTCAAGGAAGGCGATACCGTGATCGCCGGTCAGCCGGTCATCGTCACCGAAGCGATGAAGATGGAGGCCGAGATCCAGGCCCCGATCACTGGCACAGTCACAGCCGTTTATGTCGTCAAGGGCGATACGGTCAACCCAGACGAGGTGCTGATCGAGATCTCGCCGACCTCCTGATGCAGACCAGGGACGCCACGGCAAACGAAGCCTACCAGGGCTTCACCAACCATGAATGCCCGTTCTATCCCTGCCACACCGGGGTCAAACGGGCCTTCAACTGTCTGTTCTGTTACTGTCCGCTCATCGCCTACGAGTGTCCCGGACCCTATCGGGTCTATACCGACGCCCATGGACTCAGGCGCAAGGATTGTTCGGAGTGTCGGCTGCCGCATGAGGACTATCGGGCGTCCTGGTCCTTCATCCAGAAATGGCTGGAGCGACCCATGACCTGGGGTGGGATGGAGTTGGACGCGCGCGAGCGCCAGGCCGCGCGCGGCAGTTGAGTCGGGCAGGGGATTACAGATCGCCCTTGGCGCCCGCCGTCATGATCTCGTTTATGGTGTCGCGTACCTTGATCGCCAGTTCCTTGAGGTCCGGCGGCAGATCGGCCATCTGCATCACCTGGTCCAGATCCAGCGTCACCAGCCAGGCCTTGCCGTCGCGGTCCTCGATCAGGGTGATGCGACAGGGCAGATAGGCGGCGAAATCGATGTCATGGTTGAGCATCTGGGCCGCGATACGGGCGTCGCAGAACTGGAAGATCTCGACGTGCCTGGTCTCCACGCCCATGGCCTCCAGCTCCTTATAGAGCGGCTGGCGCGCGACCAGCTTGAAATTCAGCCCGTTGGCGCGCACCAGCATAGAATCGATCGCGTCATCGATGGAGACACCCTCGGCCAGCGGCATCTTGACCACGGTGTTGGCAAGACCCATGCCCTCGGCATGCGGCGTCAGTGGGGCGAACAGCCAGAGCAGGGCGGCAAACACGGCAAGCCAGTGGATCTTTCGCATGGGATGGTCCTCGTTTCCTCTTTGATGTTCTCGTTCTTCGGTATGGAGTGCGGACTGGGGACGCCTACGCGAAGTGATAGTGCTTTTCGACCGCCTCGATGATCTCCCAGGTACAGGAAAGACCGGACGGGAAGGTGATGAGATCGCCGCGCCCGAACTCCTGTGTCTCCCCGCCCTCGGGCGTCACGCGAAAACGTCCGCGCAGGATGTAACAGATCTCGGTCTGGTCATAGCGCCAAGGGAAGGTCGAGGGTTCCTTCTTCCAGATCGGCCAGTCATCGACGCCCATGACCTCCAGTTTGGCGGGTGATGGCTTGTGTTCGCAAAGGATCTCAAGGTCGCTCATGGTCATCTCGTCGGTTGGGTTGAATCGGATCGTCTGAAGCTCTGAAGTGTCGGCGGCTCTGCCGCACTTAATCAACCCGGCCCCAATAAAGACGTGGATCGCGCTCAAAGGTGCTGCTAGCCCGCCAACGCCTCCCGTCGAAGCGGCGGTAGGAGCGGCTTGAGCCGCGATCTTGGCGGTTGAGGCGGGAAGGGAGGCTAAGATCGTGCCTTACGGCGCCACTAAAAAACCCGCCGACCTGCTTTGCCGAGATCCACCTCGACAGGGCCAGGGCTTGAATATGAAGCCTAATAGTGCGGTTTTCAGAGGCCTTTTGCCAACACCGGCGCTTGTCCGATCCGCCGTCTTCGGTGAAGATCACGTCCCATGACCACGGATCCTCACTCTCACCAATTGGTCTCATCCCACGAACTGGTGCAGCTTGCGGCGCGCGCCGGTGAACGTCTTAAGGCGTGCGGCTGGCGGTTGACGACTGCCGAATCCTGCACCGGCGGCTGGGTCGCCAAGACGATTACCGACATTGCCGGCAGCAGCGATTGGTTCGATCGCGGGTTCGTCACCTACAGCAATGCGTCCAAGCAGGAGCTGCTCGGTGTCGACGCTGGGTTGATCGAGGTGCATGGTGCGGTGAGTGCGCCCGTGGTACTGGCCATGGTCGCGGGTGCACTGGCGCACAGTCGCGCCGGGATCGCATTGGCCGTCAGCGGTATCGCCGGACCGGGTGGCGGCTCGCCCGAGAAGCCGGTCGGAACCGTCTGGTTCGCCTGGGGGCAGACGGGCAGCGGATCCGTGACACGGCGCGAGTGTTTTGCCGGCGATCGCGAGGCGGTTCGCGCCCAGGCGGTGCGCACGGCGTTGCTGGGTCTGCTCGAATATCTGAATCTTCCACACACTCACCGGACAGAAGGCTGAACACCGGCTCCCGGCGAACCGTCTGGACGCCCAGGCTTGGAGACACGCCGACCGACACACGGAGGCGGCTGCTCCGACACCGCGATCCTGCCCGACAACAGGCTGGTCAATATCGCCAGACGGCTCGACGCCCGCCGCTAACGCCACCAGACCGCCCATCCCGAACTGACCCTGATCCCAGCTAGCTACCGGGGTGACAGTCGAGATCCAGCCCCATCGGACAGGCGAGTGCTGTAACCCGAAGGATGGTACCTGGGCATCGATCAGGCGTTGAGGCTCCATGTCGCTGCTGATACAGCGCGGCTCGATCCGTTCAAGCAACGCAACCATTGCGGTAAGCTGAAGTTGCCCAAGGCTTATGTCATAATTTTTGGCTAATCGTCGAGCGCACCGGAGACCGCAATGGATGAGAACCGCAAGAGGGCGTTGGCCGCCGCGCTGACCCAGATCGAAAAACAGTTCGGCAAGGGCTCGGTCATGCGCCTGGGCGATGTGGGTGTCGTGCGCAACGTCGAGGTCATCTCGACCGGTTCGCTCGGGCTGGATCTGGCGCTTGGCATCGGCGGCGTCCCCAAGGGGCGCGTCATCGAGATTTACGGTCCCGAGTCCTCAGGCAAGACCACGCTGACACTGCACATCATCGCCGAGTCGCAGAAGCTTGGCGGCACGGCCGCCTTCGTCGACGCCGAGCACGCGCTCGATCCTGTCTATGCCGAAAAGCTTGGGGTCAATGTGAACGACCTGCTGGTCTCCCAGCCCGACACTGGAGAGCAGGCGCTCGAGATCACCGACATGCTGGTGCGCTCCGGCGCGGTCGATGTCGTGGTCGTCGACTCGGTGGCCGCACTCACGCCCAAGGCCGAGATCGAGGGCGAGATGGGCGACTCACACGTCGGGTTACAGGCGCGCCTCATGTCCCAGGCCCTGCGCAAGCTCACCGGCAACATCAAGCGTTCCAACTGTTGCGTCATCTTCATCAATCAGATCCGCATGAAGATCGGGGTGCTTTTCGGCTCGCCTGAGACCACGACCGGCGGCAACGCCCTCAAGTTCTATGCCTCCGTCCGGCTCGACATCCGCCGCACCGGCAGCATCAAGAAAGGCGAGGAGGTCATCGGCAACGAGACCCGGGTCAAGGTGGTCAAGAACAAGGTCGCCCCCCCCTTCAGGCAGGCCGATTTCGACATCCTCTATGGCCAGGGTATCTCGCGCGAGGGCGAGATCATCGATCTGGGTGTGGCCGAGGGCTTCATCGAGAAATCGGGCGCTTGGTACAGCTATGAGGGCAACCGCATCGGTCAGGGCAAGGACAATGCCCGCAACTTCCTATGCGAAAATCCCGAGATCGCTCAAGCGATCGAGGCGCGTATCCGCGACAAGCTGCTGCCCAAGTGTGGGGTTGGTGCCGCTGCCGAGACCGATGTGCCCGAATCGTTCGATCCACTGGAGGATTGACCTCTGAACGAACCCTCCCAGGCCCTGACCACGAACCAGGTCGGCGCGCACGCGGGGATCGATGAGGCGGTGCGTGTGGCCCTGCGTCTTTTGGTGGTGCGCGAACATTCGTGTCTGGAACTGACCCGCAAGCTCGGCGCGCGCGGTCTGGCCCCCGAGGCCATCGCCGGCGCGCTCGACCGGTTGATCGATGCGGGTGCACTCGACGAATCTCGGTTGGCGGCACACTATGTCGCCGAACGTGCCGCCAAGGGCTTCGGCCCGCTGCGCATCCGCGCCGAATTGCGCGCCAAGGGGCTTGCCGACAGCCTGATCGACCGCCATCTCCAACCCATGAACGACCTCTGGCCCGAGGTGCTGGAACGCACGCATGTGCGCCGCTTCGGCCAGTCACAACCCAGCGACCGTTCCGACTATGCCAGACGCGCGCGCTTCCTCGAACAGCGTGGTTTCACGCCCGATTCGATCCGGCACCTGCTCCACCTTCCTGATTGACCCTCGCCGTGCGGCGAGGGGTTCATTCGAGATCGCCAAATGACCACCAGTGCAGAGCTGCGAGCGAGTTTTCTCGACTATTTCGAGCAACACCAACACGAGCGGGTGCCTTCCAGCCCGCTGATCCCGGCCAATGATCCGACCCTGCTGTTTACCAACGCCGGCATGGTCCAGTTCAAGGATGCCTTCCTCGGACGCGAGCGTCGCGCCAACAACCGCGCGGTCAGCGCGCAGCGCTGTGTGCGTGCTGGCGGCAAGCACAACGACCTAGAGAACGTCGGCTACACGGCGCGACATCACACCTTCTTCGAGATGCTGGGCAACTTCAGCTTCGGCGACTACTTCAAGCGTGAGGCGATCGAATACGCCTGGGATTATTTGACCCGGGTGCTAGCGCTGCCGCCCGAACGGCTATGGGTGACGGTCTTCATCGAAGACCAGGAAGCCGCCGACATCTGGCTCAAGGAGATCGGCATCGATCCTCAGCGTTTCTCGCGCTGCGGGGCCAAGGACAATTTTTGGTCGATGGGCGACACCGGTCCCTGTGGCCCCTGTTCCGAGATCTTCTATGACCATGGTCCTGGCATCCCCGGCGGTCCACCCGGCTCGCCCGACCAGGACGGCGACCGCTATGTTGAGATCTGGAACCTGGTCTTCATGCAGTTCAACCGCGATGCCGAGGGCCATCTGACACCCTTGCCGCGTCCCTCGGTCGACACCGGGATGGGGTTGGAGCGGCTCGCGGCCGTGATGCAGGGTGTGCACAGCAACTATGAGATCGACCTGTTCCGTCATCTGATCGAAGCCGCGGCCCAGGCCACTGGCTGCACGGATCTGGCCGACAAGTCGCTGCGTGTCATCGCCGACCACGTCCGTTCCACGGCCTTTCTCATCGCCGATGGGGTCACACCGGGCAACGAAGGGCGCGGCTATGTCCTGCGCCGCATCATGCGCCGTGCCATCCGGCACGGGTATCGGCTCGGTTGCTCAACACCCTTCTTCCACACCCTGGTCGAACCGCTGGCGCGTGAGATGGGCGATGCCTATCCCGAGCTACGTACGAATCAGGCGCACGTCGAGCGCCTGATCAGGCTCGAGGAGGAGCGGTTTGCCGAGACCCTGGAGCATGGCATGCGTCTGCTCGACGAGGCCATCGCGGGACTGAGTGGCGATCGGATCCCAGGCGAGACCGTGTTCAAGCTCTATGACACCTATGGTTTCCCGTTCGATCTCACCGCCGACATCGCGCGCGAGCGTGGATTGACGCTTGATCTGGACGGGTTCGAGCAAGCCATGGAACGTCAAAAGGAGCGGGCACGCGCGGCCAGTCAGTTTGGGGTCGGTCATGCGCTCGATATCCAGATCCAGGGCGAAACCGACTTCTGCGGCTATGATCGGCTCCAGGAAGAAGACGCCACGATCGTTGCCCTCTATCGCGGCGGCGAGTCCTGCGACCTGCTAGAGGCAGGCGAGGAGGGGATCGTCATCCTCGACCGTTCACCCTTCTACGGCGAATCCGGCGGTCAGGTCGGCGATCGTGGTTGGATCAACTCCGAGACCGCACGCTTCGAGGTCCAGGACACCCAGAAGAAGGGCGATGGGGTGCTGGTCCATCTCGGTCGGGTCGAGGAGGGTCAATTGACGGTCGGCGATCGGGTCGATGCCCAGGTCGATGCCGAGCGTCGTCGCGCCACCGCGCTCAACCACTCGGCGACCCATCTGCTCCATGCCGCACTGCGTGAGGTGCTCGGTCCGCACGTTCAGCAGAAAGGCTCCCTGGTCGGTCCGGAACGTCTGCGCTTCGACTTCTCGCACTTCGAACCGGTCTCGCGCGAGCAGATTCTGACCATCGAGCGGCTGGTCAACCGTGAGATTCGCGCCAACCACCTGGTCGAGACCCGGATCATGAGCCTGGAGGATGCCAAGGCCTCCGGTGCCATGGCGCTTTTTGGTGAGAAATATGCCGATCAGGTGCGGGTGTTGCGTATGGGCGACTTCTCGACCGAGCTCTGTGGCGGCACCCATGTCAAGTCGGTCGGTGATATCGGGCTGTTCAAGATCATCTCCGAGAGCGGCATCGCCGCCGGTGTGCGCCGTATCGAGGCCCTCACCGGCGCCGCTGCGCTGGAGTGGGTCGAGACCGACGAGGAGCGCCTACTGCGGATCGCCGCCTTGCTCAAGGGCGGACGTGAGGACATCGACGAGCGCGTGACCCAGCTCATCGAACGCACGCGTCGATTGGAAAAAGAACTCGACCAGATCAAGGCCAAGGTCGCAGGGGCTGCTGGTCAGGATCTAGCCGCCCAGGCGATCGATATCCAGGGTGTCAAGACCCTAGCCGCACGCCTGGACGGTGCCGACCCCAAGAGCCTGCGCGTCACCCTCGATCAGCTCAAGGATAGACTCGGCAGCGCGGTCGTGGTACTTGCGACCGAGTCCGATGGTAAAGTCAGTCTGGTGGCAGGTGTGACCAAGGACCTGACCGACCGGCTCAAGGCCGGCGATCTGATCCGCGAGGTCGCCGAGAAGGTCGGCGGTAAGGGTGGCGGACGTCCCGACATGGCCCAGGCCGGCGGCAACGACCCGTCCGGACTGCCGGCCGCGCTGGAATTGGTCCCCGACTGGGTCGCTGCGCGACTGAGTTGATTTGGATCCTTAAATCTTGGACTTTGTGCCCTTTGCGTCTTCGCGGCGCAAAATCCCTCAGTAATCTACTGATTGATTGACTATGCAAGACGTGCAATCCAGGTATCAGTGATGGCCCTGATCGTTCAAAAATACGGCGGAACCTCGGTCGGGAGCATCGAGCGCATCCAGGCGGTGGCCGAGCGCGTCAAACGCTGGCGCAACCGTGGTAACCAGCTGGTGGTCGTGGTCTCGGCCATGTCCGGCGAGACCGACCGCCTGATCAAACTCGCCAAACAACTCCAGGAGCGCCCCGAGCCGCGCGAACTCGATGTGCTGCTGTCGACCGGTGAGCAGGTGACCATTGCGCTTCTGAGCATGGCGCTCGCCGCCCAGGGCTGCCCGGCGCGCTCCTATACCGGCGCACAGGTTCACATCCTGACCGATAGCGTCCACAACAAGGCCCGTATCCGCGACATCGATGCTGCCCGTATGCGGGCCGACCTCGAGGCCGGGCGCGTGGTCGTCGTTGCTGGCTTCCAGGGTGTCGATGAAAAGGGCGACATCACCACACTTGGACGCGGCGGCTCAGACACCTCGGCGGTGGCCATCGCCGCTGCACTCAAGGCCGACGAATGCCAGATCTACACCGACGTCGACGGCGTCTACACCACCGACCCGCGCATCGAGCCCAGGGCGCGCAAGCTTGATCGCATCACCTTTGAGGAGATGCTAGAGATGGCCAGCCTCGGCTCCAAGGTGCTCCAGATCCGCTCAGTCGAATTCGCCGGCAAGTACCAGGTTCCATTGCGCGTGCTCTCAAGCTTCGAGGAAGGTGAGGGCACACTGATCAGTTTTGAGGACAATGACGTGGAAGACGCCAAGATCTCCGGAATCGCCTTCAGTCGCGACGAGGCCAAGCTGACTGTGCTCGGCGTGCCGGACCAGCCGGGCGTGGCGCACCGCATCCTCGGTCCAATCGCCGAGGCCAACATCGAGGTCGATATGATCGTGCAAAACGTCGCCGCCGACGGTACCACGACGGATTTCACCTTCACAGTGCATCGCAACGACTATGCACAGGCGCTCGAGATCCTGAAACGCACTGCCGACGACCTGGGCGCCCGTCAGGTGACGGGTGATGACACCATCGTCAAGATCTCGCTTGTCGGCGTGGGGATGCGCAGCCATGCCGGGATCGCCAGCCGCATGTTCGCCGCTCTGGCCAAGGAGGGGATCAATATCCGCATGATCTCGACCTCGGAGATCAAGATCTCGGTGGTGGTCGACGAAAAGTATCTAGAGTTGGGTGTACGCACACTCCACGAGGCCTTTGGGTTGGACCGGGTTGCGGTCTAGCTGTTGTGACGGACCGTTCGTCGAAAACAGCGGCTTGAACCGCTTGTTTTTGGCGAATCAAGCCAAATTTCACTTGCAATGGGATAAAGCCCTATGTTGGTCCCATTGGAGTTGATAGAATGCCGAGCATTGGAGCCTCGCTCCAATCGCTTGTGGTTCAGACGTGGTCCAGTTTTTGCGCGGTGGCCGTGCAAGCGCGGTCGGGTTTGCCAAAACGGATGAATCATTCATGCAATTTGGATTTAGGGACTCATAAAGGGAGACCGAAACAATGTTGATTTTGACTCGCAGGGTTGGCGAAACTTTGATGATTGGCGACGAAGTCACGGTAACCGTCCTCGGCGTCAAGGGCAATCAAGTTCGGATCGGTGTCAATGCTCCGCGGGATGTGGCCGTTCATCGCGAAGAGATCTATGAACGTATCAAGCGTGAACAGGCCGGCCTCACCCAGGATGTCCCCTTAATGAGCCAGCGAGTCTAGTATGACTGATTAGGTTTGCTTGCAAGTTCGGACGGGTATGTTAACATGCCCGCCCTATTTGGTGAGCGAAGAGGCGAGACCTCGATCCAAACTTGACCCTAACCAAGCATCGAGTTTGACACCAAATAGATCTGTTTTCCACGGAGAGATGGCCGAGTGGCTGAAGGCGCTCCCCTGCTAAGGGAGTATAGGCTAAACCCCTATCGAGGGTTCGAATCCCTCTCTCTCCGCCATTCCAAATGCAAGATTTTCTTGAAAATCAAATAGATCAATCAACTGGCCCTGCGCCGCTCCCACTAAGGCCCCCCAGTCGATAAAACCACAACGCATCCTGTCACCGCCACCCCTTGCGGGGTGGTGTCGGCACGATCTTGACCGTCCGCACGCCATTGTCGGCTGTCTGGATGATCTCCAGCGGATGACCGGAGAGCTTGAGGCTGGTTCCGGGCTCTGGGATGGTCTCCATGTACTCCAGGATCAGCCCGTTGAGCGTCTTTGGCCCATCCGTCGGAAGTTCCCAGCGCAGGGCACGGTTGAGATCGCGCAGACTAATCGAGCCGTCGACGAGCAGGCTACCGTCCTCGGCGCGATGGATCTCGGGCAGGCTATCGAACGGGTCGGTGGTGAATTCACCAACGATCTCCTCCAGGAGATCCGTCATGGTGATGAGTCCCATAAAGTCGCCATATTCGTCGACGACCAGACCAACCTGCTGCTTGGTACGCTGGAAATTGAGCATCTGTTGATAGAGCGGTGTGCCTTCGGGAACGAAATAGGGCTCGCGGGCGATCTCGCGTAGCGACGTTTTGTCCAGCCCGTGTTCCAGCATCGCATGTAGGGCATTGCGTGCATGGAGCACACCGACGACGTTGTCGATACTGCCGTCGTAGAGGGGTAGCCGGGTATAGCTGGTGTTGCGGATGGTCTGGAGGATCTCGTCCTCGCTGTCCTGGAGGTCGATACCCTCGACCTCATTGCGTGGGATCATGATGTCCTCGACCGTGGCGTTCTCCAGATCCAGGATCGCCAGCAGCATCGTGCGACTGCGTTCCGGGATCATGGCCCCGGCCTCGCTGACCACGGTGCGCAGTTCTTCGCGGCTCAGGTCCGCCGGCGGCGCGCCCTCGGGGACGATCCCGATCAGTCTCAGGATGCCGTTGGTGAAGAGATTGACGAACCAGACGATGGGATAGAGCAGCGTCAGCAGGGGCCGGTAGACATGGGCGGACGGAAAGGCCAGACGTTCGGGGTGTAGGGTCGCGTAGGTCTTGGGCGCGACCTCAGCAAAGATCAGGATGACGAGCGTCATCAGACCGGCGGCGAAGCCGATGGCCGCTTCGCCGCCGAGACGCAGCGCGATCACGGTCGCCAACGACGAGGCCATGATGTTAACGAAGTTATTGCCGAGCAGGATCAGTCCGATCAGTCGGTCGGGCCGCTCCAGCAGTCGCTGGGCGAGACGCGCGCCCCTGTGTCCGCGCTCGGCGAGATGTTTCAGCCGGTAGCGGTTCATGGTCAGGAGCGCGGTCTCCGAACCGGAGAAAAAGGCCGAGAGCGCGATGAGGATGAGGAGTGCGATGAAGAGTCCGGGCAGTGAGAGTTCGTTCACATGGAACCCTTGGGTAGCCAAGATCTACCCATTCTAAACCCTGATCAGCTGCAAATTCGAACCCAGATCCAAGTTTTAGGCCGACATCGTCCAAACCCTAATCCGAAGGCGGATTCAGGCTTGCTCGAGTCGCGCTGGCGCGCACCCGCGCGCTGATTCCGGTTTTCCGCCATGTCTTGACTCAGGCATACTTCGCGCCTTTTCCAGGAGGGCTTGTCATGTTCAAGAATGCGCGTTTCTTCCGGATGGATCAGCCGTTTGAGTTCTCGGACACTGAGCTGGAGGAGGCGCTGGGTCGGCGGCGTTTCCGTCCCTGTGGTCCGATCGAGACGGCGACCCTGGGTTGGACGCCGTCGTTGGCTGAGGAGACCGAGGCGCTGGTATGGACGGTGAGCGGCTGTCATCTGGTTTGCGCCCGCCTGCAGGAGCGGCTGTTGCCTTCATCCGCCGTGGCCGAGGCGCTCGACGAACGGGTGAGCGAGCTTGAGGCAGGCGAGGCGCGCGATGTCGGTCGTTCCGAGCGGCGGCGGTTGCGCGAGCAGATCATCAATGAGATGCTGCCGCGCGCCTTCACCCGCTCGCGGCGCACCCAGCTTTCTATCGACACCGAGAGCGGCTGGCTCGTGGTGGATGCCTCAAGCGAGAAGCAGGCCGAGGACGTGATGTCGCTGTTGCGCGAGACGCTGGGTTCGCTGCCGGTCAGGCTGCCGAATCCGGTGCGCCCGGTGTCTCGTGTGCTGACACACTGGCTGCTGGAGGATCGTGTTCCGAGCGATTTTGTGGTGGGAGACGCCTGTGAGCTACGTGACCCGGGTGAACAGGCGAGCGTAGTGCGCTGTCGCCGGCAGGATCTGACCAGCGACGAGATCCTCAACCATCTGCGCGCGGGCAAGCAGGTGACCCAGCTGGCACTGGAGTGGGACGGGCGTCTGAGCTTTACCCTGGCCGAGGATCTGTCGCTCAGACGCTTACGGGTTGCGGAGACCGTGCTGGAGACACTGGACGACGACGATATGGATCCGGTGCAGCGACTGGAGGCAGAGTTCGTGATCCTGGCGTTGCAGGTGCGTCAGCTGATCGCGCGGCTCGATGAAGTGTTCGGGCTGACACCAGAAAGCCTAGACGCCGGCACAGACTCCGCAACCTGGCGGGATACCCCTTTTTGACCTGGTGCTCGACAAGCCTCGGCCTGAAGGCCTGGGAGGATGTCAACAGACCAAGCACCAGTCCTCAAGCCGAGCCGGTGTCCAGCGTCCGGCGCGTGGCGGCACGCTCACGCGCCGCCGCAATCAGGGCCTGCCTGGGATCCTCGTCGCCCATCTCGGCCTTAGGTGCGCCTAAGGCCTCCTCATGTTTGCGCAATCGCGCCCGCCTCTCTCGCTCCTGACGTTCCAGTCGCGCCTGCTTGGCGGCATAACGGGCGCGTGCCTGTTCGGCCTTGCGCCTCTCCTGTTCGCGCGCCCAGATCTCGGTCTTGGCATAGCGATAGTACTGCACCAGCGGGATGTGGCTGGGACAGACCTGGGCACAGCAGCCGCATTCGATGCAGTCAAACAGGTTGTAGTCCTGGACCCGGTCGAAATCCTTGGCGCGCGCATTCCAATACAGCTGCTGGGGCAAAAGATTGGCCGGACAGACCTCAGCGCAGCGTCCACAGCGGATACAGGCCAGCGCCGGCCCTGGATCCGGAGCCTCCTCAGGTGTGAGCGCCAGCACACAGTTGGTCGCCTTGGTGATGGGCGTGGTCGTTTCATGGAGCTCGAAGCCCATCATCGGTCCACCGCAGACGAGTTTGCGCGGGGTCTCGCGATAGCCGCCGCAGTACTCGATCAGGTGGGAGATTGGGGTGCCGATCGGGACCTCCAGATTGCGCGGCTCGGCGATGGCGCGACCCGTGACTGTCACGACCCGCGCGATCAGTGGCCTGCCCTCGAGTACGGCGTCGGCGACTGCCGCCGCGGTGCCAACGTTCTGGCACACGATGCCGATCTGGGCCGGGATACCGCTGGTTGGCACCTCCTTGCCGGTGAGGATACGGATGAGCTGCTTCTCGCCGCCACTCGGATAGAGCGTCGGGATCGAGACGATCTCGGTATAGTCGCCCATGTCGGTCGCGACCAGTGCCAGCTGCATGGCCGCGATCGCCTCGGGTTTGTTGTCCTCGATCCCGATCAGCACCGTTCGCGCCCGCAGCAGATGATGCATGATGCGCACGCCCTTGAGGATGTGCGCCGCGCGTTCACGCATCAGCCGATCATCGCAGGTGATATAGGGCTCGCATTCGGCGCCGTTGATGATGAGGGTCTGGATCTCGCGATCCGTGCCGGGCGTAAGCTTGACGCTGGTCGGAAAGGCCGCGCCGCCCATGCCGACCACGCCGGCCCAGCGGATGCGTTCACGGATCAGCCCCGGGTCGAGCTGTGGATAGTCGGCGAGCGCGGGCGGGAGTTCGGCCCAGGTGTCCAGACCATCCGGTTCGATCAGCACGCAGGGCGCCGATAGCCCGGATGGATGGGGCACCGGATGCGGCTCGATCGCAACCACCCGGCCCGAGGTCGGGGCATGGACCGGGGCGCTGATGAAACCGTCCGGTTCAGCGATCATCTGGCCCTTGAGTACGTGGTCGCCTACAGCGACCAGCGGTCGTCCCGAGGCGCCGATGTGCTGTTGCAGGGGCACCCAGAGACGCTCGGCCAGGGGCGCGCGCTCGATGGTGCGTTCGTTCGACAGCGCCTTCTCGTCCGGGATGTGGATGCCGCCGTGGAAGCGCCACAGACGGCGCTGGCCGGTGGATTTGGGCTTGAGTGCAATGGCCATGCGACAGCGTTCCTCAGGCGGCGTCTCGGAGGGGCGCGACACTGTCGCTCGCGACCGGCTGATGGGCCGGATAGGGCCAGCGCCAGCGTTGGATGTCTTCGGGGATTGGGCGCATCTCGATGCAGTCGACCGGGCAGGGCTCGACACAGAGCTCGCAGCCGGTGCATTCGCTGTTCAGGACCGCGTGCAACTGTTTGGTCGCGCCGATGATGGCATCGACTGGACAGGCTTGGATGCAGCGCGTGCAGCCGATGCAGAGCTCGGGGTCGATGAAGGCGACTGATGGCACCTTTTTCTTGATGTCCATGGCCACTGGCTCACGTCCGAGCAGATCGGCGAGCGTGAGTACCAGGGCCTCGCCACCCGGCAGACATCGGTTGATCTCGGCCTCGCCCTTGGCCAGTGCCTCGGCATAGGGACGGCAGCCCGGGAAGCCACACTGACCGCATTGTGTCTGTGGCAGTAAGGCGTCGATCTGGTCGGCGATGGGATCCCCCTCGACTCGAAAGCGGAGTGCCGAATAACCGAGCAGGACACCGAAGAAAACGGCGAGGGTGGAGAGGGCCAGGATGGCGGCTAACATGACGACGGATCACTCAATGACGGCCAATGGGAGAGACACAGACGCGGCATTGATACCCACGGACTCAGTTGGCGACCAGACCAGCAAACCCCATGAAGGCCAGCGACATCAGTCCGGCTGTCACCAGCGCGATGGCACTGCCCTGAAACGGCTCGGGCACATCGGCCACGGCGACCCGCTCGCGGATGGCGGCAAAGAGCGTCAGTACCAATGAAAATCCGATGGCGGCACCGAACCCATAGAGCGCGGACTCGACCAAGGTGTGCGCGGCCTGCTGATTGAGCAGGGACACGCCCAGCACGGCACAGTTGGTGGTGATGAGCGGCAGGAAGATGCCCAGCAACTGATAGAGCATGGGACTGGTCTTGCGCATCACCGTCTCGGTGAACTGCACCACGGACGCGATCACCAGGATGAAGGAGATGGTGCGCAGATAGCCGATCTCGAGCGGTACGAGCACGAACTTGTTGACCACCCAGGTGATGACCGAGGACAGTGTCATGACAAAGGTGGTTGCCAACCCCATGCCGGTCGCGGTCTCCAGTTTCTTGGATACGCCCATGAAGGGACAGAGTCCAAGGAACTTGACCAGCACGAAGTTGTTGACCAGCACGGTGCCGACCAGGATGAGCGCATATTCGGTCATGCGAGCGAGGAATGAGGGAAACAGATGAAGGTCGACGGACCGGACATGGGCGGATAAGCATACGCCGCTCGTCGTTTGGCTACAACCGACATTCGTTGTGGTTTATGCCAAGCACCGGCCTCACCAGGCGCGAAGTCCGGCCTCGTGTTCCTCGGCGATCCGGCGTCCGCGAGTCTCGTCGATGCCGAGCGCGACCAACCACGCCAAGGTGAAGAGTAGGGCGCAGAACAGCATCGCCTGCTGGAGTCCGAACCAGGTCTGGAGCAGCCCGATCCCGAGCAGACCGAAGACGCTGGCCAGCTTCATCGCCAGGCCCCAGAAGCCAAACAGCTCGGCCGAGCGCGAACGCGGGGCGAAGAGTCCGACCAGGGCGCGGGTGCTCGACTGACAGGCGCCGAGACTCGTCCCCGCGATACAACCGACGACCAGGAAGATGTGCTGCGCCTGCCAGTCGAGCCCGAACCAGAGACGCACCCCGTCGGCGATCTGGGGTGTGAGGTAGATCAGGACGATGGCGACGATCCAGAGGATCAGGGTCAGGCCATAGGTGCGTTTGACCCCTACGCGGTCCTGGACCAGACCGAAGACAAAGGACCCGGCTGCGGCCGTGATCTGGACGGCCACGAACATCAGGGTCCGGATCCCTTCGTCCCAGCGGATGACCTGGGCGCCATAGATGAAGGTATAGGTGATGATGATGGCGATACCGCCCATCGAGAAGAAGACGGCGATCAGCAAGAGTACCAGGTCGCGGTGATCGCGCAGATGGCCGAGCGTCTGACCAACCCGACTGAATCCCAGACGCAGATAGCCCAGTCCCGGTGGCAGCGGACGCGCGGTGCCGCGCTCGCGGAGCCACAGGAAGGTCGGGAGCGCAGCGACCAGGAAAAACAGCGCCGTCCAGGGACCGACCCAGCGGATACGCTCGAAGTTCTCGGCGCTGACCTCACCGAGGACCAGCAGGACAAAACTGGCGGCGACCAGTCCGCCGAGATAGCCGAGCGCCCAGCCAAAGCCCGAGATCTTGCCCAGATCTTCGGGCGGGCCGAGGTCCGGCAGAAAACTGGCGATGAAGGACTCGCCGATTGCAAAGCCAAAGTTCGACAGGATCAGAAACACCATCCCGACCCAGACCTGCCCGGGCGCCGCCCAGTAGAGCGCGGCCGTGGTCGAGACCGTCAACAGATAGCTCGCGAACAAGAAGCGCTTCTTGCTCGCGCTGTAATCCATGATGGCCCCCGCCACTGGCGAGACCAGCACCACCATGAGATAGCTCGCCGCGAGCGCCAGGCTCCAGAGCAGATTGCCGAGCCGGTAGTCAGGCGCATCGCCGACGATGACGCGCGTGAACAGATCACCGAAGACGACCGTGATGATCAGCAGCGTATAGGCCGAGTTGGCGAAGTCGAACATCGCCCAACCGAGGATCTCGCGGTGCGGGGCACGGGGTCGTCTGGACATGGTTCTGTTCCTCGCGTGGTTGGCCGATCGGACTTCAGTCTTTGGTCATTTGGTCATCGACATGCACGGTCCTAAAGCCGCGCCCTGAGGCAGGGTCTCTCAGCACCAGCACCACGACCACCATGCCAAATCGATCGAGGGGCTTGTTTCCAGCCTCCAGGACGCCTGGCGGCCGCGATCATGGCCAACCCCAGGCCAGGCCCATGAGCAGCAGCAACAGCCCGATCCAGAGTCCCCCTGCGACCGGCCAGCGTGCCAGCCGAAGCTCGTCCGTGCCGGTGCGGGTCGTGTGCCAGTGCCGCTCGATCCAATCGCACCAGGGATCGAACAGACGCGCGCGCCGGTCTGCCCAGCGGCGTTTGGTCCAACGCCAACTCCAGCGCCACAGCGGCGGCAACGGACGCAGCGCCTCCAGCAGATCACCGGGCGGGATACGGTCGAGCATCCCGTCGAGCATGCCCGGGCGCTGGAGCGCGGCCAGCAGCACGGGCAACCCGAGCGCCAGGGCGATGGCGATGAGGCCGAGGTTGGTTGTCCAGCCGAGCTTTGCCCCATCGCTGAGTGCAATGGCCGGCGGCAGCATCAGGATCAGAGCGATCAGCAGCCCCCAGGCGGCCCCCGCCGATCGATAGCCTGGCTCCGGATGCGGCTCGGTACGCCACATCAGCCACAGAAAACGCGCCAAGAGCAGCACCGTGACCAAGGTCGTCAGTCCCAGACCCGCGCCGAGCCAGCGCCAGTCGAGCACCAAGAGCACCGGCTTGAGCCCATCCTTGGCGATGGCCCCGCCGGTGAGCGGCACGCCGACCATGACCAGCACCAGCAGGCTCAGTCCGGCGAAGATCAGCGGCTGGCGTCTGCTCGTGTGACGCAATCCAACCCCGAGGAAGAGTCCGCCCTTGGTCAGGGCATGGTGTCCGGCATAGAGGGCAAGCGCCGGCACGCCGACCGGAGCCAACTGAGGTTCGATCAGCAGCAGTCCCAGTGTCAGGGTCATGACGCCCATCTTGGCCACGCTCGAATAGGCCAGCACCACCTTGGGGTTGGTCTGGATCAGACCGATCAGCGGGGCCAGGATCGCCGTGATCAGTCCGGCCAGCACCAGCAGCAGCCCCCAGTGCGGCAGCGCCAAGGCGCCGAGCGGCAGGAAGCGCAGCCAGCCGAGCAGGGCGGCCTTGATCATGGTTCCGCTCAGGACGGCGCTCGCCGGTACCGGCGCGGCCGGATGCGCCAGCGGCAGCCAGACGTGCAGCGGCATCAGACCGGCCTTGACCGCCAGCCCCAGGATCAGCAGCCCGATGGCCAGATCGTCGAGTGCCGTCAGTGCGTTGGCCGAGGGCGCGAGCGAGCCGGTCTGGTGCGCGATCAGCACCAGCGCCATGAAGAGCGTGGTCTCGCCGAGCAGGGTCAGGATCAGATAGACCTTGCCGGCGCGTAGCGACTCGCGCCGTCCGTCGTGGATGACCAGACCATAGGAGGCGATCCCCATGAGCGCGAAGCCGGTATAGAAGCTTGCCAGATCGAGCGCGACGATCAGCCACAGATTGCCCGCCATCGCGAGCAGGAAGAACAGATGGAAACGCGCGGCGTGCGGCGAGTCACGCAGAGCGCGGATGGCATGGACGGCGGCGACCAGCCACAGCAGTGCCGTGAAGCCGAGAAAGATCCGCCCCGGCGTGTCCAGACCCAGGGTGGTGCCGACCAGCAGCCAGGGTAGCTCGATCCGGGTGCCGGCCGGAATCCACAGCGCTGTCGCCAGCGCCGGCAGGGGCGCGAGAGTGACGAGCCAGTGCCGCCGGGGCCGGAGCACCAGCGGCGCGAGCAGCAACGGCCACAGCCAGCTCAGGATCAACGGCAGTGTCATGGCGTGATCAGGACCAGTAGCAGAAGAAGCACGATCACGCCCAGCCACAGCCGGCCGGCGGTGGGCCAGGCGCGTAATGTCCGCTCGGGATCGGGTGGCGGCGGACCGAATCGGTCGCCCAGACCATAGAGATGCGCGCGCGCCGCCTCGACCGTTGCGTTCCAGCGTCCGAACAGCGCGCGCCCCGCCCAGAGCTGGGCGGTCAGGATCGGCTCGACCAGCACCGCCAGATCGCCTAGGCTGCGCCGCCGCGCGGGACGTCCCGAGCCGGGCGCCCGATGCCGGATGGCGAGCGCCAGCGGTGCGGCGATCAGCGCGGCGATGAGCATGGCCCCGGCATTGGTCGGCCAGGCCGACGGCTCGCCGAGCACGAACGGAAAGCCCGCGACCAGTCCGAGCAGCAGGATCCAGGCCGCGAGACTCCAGATCGGAAAAGCGGGTAGGGGGCCGATCGACGTCTGAGGCTCTTGGGAGTCACTGACTGTCGGTGCGGATTCGACCACGCCCGGCGCCGGCCAGATCAACCAGACGAAGCGCGCCATCAATAGCGCGGTCGCCACCGTCGCCAGCATCAGCGCCAGATCGAGCCAGATCCAGCCCGGCGAGAGCAGCACCGGCTTGGCGACATACTTGGCCAGCGCACCACTGGTCAGCGGCGCTCCCGCCAATGCCAGCGCCAGCAGGATCAGCCCCGCCCGCACCAAGGGCCGCGCCGGGTCCAGATCACGCAATCCCAGCCCCAGAAACAGCCCCGACTTGACCAGCGCATGATGCGCGGCATAGAGCGTGAGCGCCCCGACCCCGACCGGCGTCAAGGCCGGTTCGAGCAACAGCAGCCCCAGCAACAGCACGAACAGCCCCGCCTTGCTGATGCTCGAATAGGCCAGCACTCGACGCGGATCGGTCTGTACCAGCCCCACGCCCAGCGCCACCAGCAGACTGACCAGCCCCAGCCACACGAAAAGCATCCCCCACTCGGGCAGTGCGACCTGTCCCAGCGGCAACAGTCGCAGCCAGCCGAGCAGGGCGACCTTGCTCATAGCCCCGCTCAGTACGGCCGCCGCCGGTGCGGGCGCGGCGCCATAGGCCAGCGGCAGCCAGGGATGCAGCGGCATGAGTCCAGCCTTGATGCCGAACCCGATCAGCAGCAGCGTGATCACCGCGCCATCGGGCGCCGGCGTTTCGGGCAGACTCCAGGTCACGCCCTGAGTCCGCGCCATCAGCAACAGCGCCACGAACAGTGCCAGTTCGCCGATCAAGGTCATGGCCAGATAGACACGCCCGGCCCGTCGGCGCATCAGCCCGCCCGGATGCAGGATCAGCCCATAGGCGGCCAGCCCCATGAGGGCGAAGCCGACATAGAACCCGACCGGCTCGCGCGCCAGGATCAGCCACAGATTGCCGGCGAGCGCGATCAGCACCAGCCAGCGCCGCGCCGGATACACGGCGAGCAGTGCGAGCAGCAGCGGCACCAGCACCACGGCGAGCAGCAGCCCGGTCATCGCCCATACTCCCGCTCAGCGATCAGGGTCGCCCATTCGAGCGGACTGAAGGGCGCGGCGGCCAGCAATCCCGCGACCACCGCCAGTAGCGCCGTCACCACCGGCGGCCACAAGAGTGCCGGGGCCGTCTCCAGCCGTTTCGACAACACAGGCTCCTTCGGCCAGTGCTCCGGCGGCGGGCGGAACCAGGCGCGATAGAGGATCGGCAGGAAATAGGCGGCATTGAGCAGGCTACTGACGAGCAGCACGCCGATCACCCAGTAGGCCCCGGCCGAAGCCGCGCCCAGCCCCAGATACCACTTGGTGACGAACCCGGCCACCGGCGGAATGCCGATCATGCCGAGCGCCCCGACTGTGAAGGCCAGTGTCGTCCAGGGCATGCGCCGACCGACGCCGTTCATCTCGCTGACCCTGTGCACCCCGAGCGTCTCGGCATAGTTCCCGGCGCAGAAGAACAGCGTGATCTTCATGATGCCCTGGTGCACCAGATGCACCAGACCGCCGATGGTCGCAATCGGGCCGAGCACTGAGGCGCCGAGCGCGATATAGGACACCTGACTGACGGTCGAATAGGCCAGCCGTTTCTTCAGTCCGTCCTGCGACAGCGCCTTGATCGAGCCATAGATGATGGTGGTGGCCGCCAGCACGCCGAGCACGGTCAGCAGCCCCAGATCATGGGCGAATTCGACGCCATAGACGTCATAGACCACGCGCACGATGCCGAAGGCGCCGGCCTTGACCACGGCGACCGCGTGCAGCAGCGCACTGACCGGCGCCGGCGCAACCATCGCCTGCGGCAGCCAGCCATGCAGGGGCACCAGCGCCGCCTTCACGCCCAGCCCGGCCAGCAGCAGGGCCGGGATCTCGGTGCGCGGGTCGGTCAGGAAGCACTTGGGTGTCGGTTCACGGTTGAAGGCGCGCGCCAGCACCCGAAACACATAGGCCGCCGCCAGCAGGGTACCGGCCATCGCCACCAGCGCCCACCACCACTGCCCCAGCGCGATGGCCTGTCCGACCAGCACCCACTTGGCGAAGAAGGCACCGCTCGGCGGCAGGCCGATCAGGGCCACGCCCGCCAGACCGATGGTGAAGGTCGCCGCCGGCAGACTCTGGGCCGCGCCGCCGAGTTCACGGATGCGATCGTGCCCGGTGCTCTTCTGCACCAGCCCGGCGGCGAGGAAGAAACCGGCCTTGGCGAAGCCGTGGGTGAGCGCCAGCAGCACCAGCGCCGTGAGCAGCCGTTCGCGCTCGGCCCCGTCCGGAGTCGCCGTCAGCAGCGGCAGGAACAGGAACAGATAGCCGACCTGGGCCACGGTCGAATAGGCCGCCAGCAGCTTGAGCCGCTCGGCCCGCAGCGCGCGCCAGGAACCCCAGAGCACTGCACCCGCCCCGAGCAGTCCGAGCAGCATGGCCGCCGGCAGGGTTGCTATCCCATCGAACAGATCCAGCCACAGCCGCAGCACCAGATAGACCGCCGCCTTGACCACCAGCGCCGAGAGCGCCGCGCTGACCGGCGCCGGTGCGTTGGCATGGGCCGGCGGCAGCCAGAAGTGCAGCGGAAACAGCGCCGATTTGAGCAGTAGCCCGCCGATCATGAGCGCCAGTGCCGACCAGGCCACCGGGCCGGGCGTCAATGCTTCAGCCACCAACTCCAGATCCAGGGCGCCATACGCGGTATAGAGCAGCGCCACGCCGAGCAGATAGGTCATGGACCCGAGCAGGCCCACCAGCAGATAGCGCAGATTGGCCTCGGCCGCCTCGCGGGTGCCGGTGAGCGCGCCGAGCGCGGCGGCCGAGAGTCCCAGCAGCTCCAGCATCACATAGAGATTGAACAGATCGGCGGCCAGGAATAGCCCGTTGAGCGCCGTCCACAGCAGCAGCCACAGCGGCCAGAACTTCCGGCTTGATTCAGCCGCGCCGAAATAGCCGGTGGCATTGATACTGATGGCCAGTGCGACTAGATTGGCCATGGCCACCAGCGCCGCCGCCAGACCGTCGGCGCGCAGAGCGATACCGAGCGGCACGCCCCAGCCGCCGAGATCCGAACGCAGTCCCTCGCCGCCCCAGACTATGACGGTCAGCCACAGCGCCACGCCTGTGGTCGCCAGCGCCGCGAGCATCCCCAGCGTGCGCGACCAGCCGGGGAGCATGGTGACGAGCAGCGCCCCGAGTAGCGGCAGGGCGACCGCAAGCGCCAGTGGATCAAGCATGGGTTCCGTCCTCCCGGTCATCGACTCCTTGAATGTCGGACGTTTGCTCGGGTTCTTCGCGATCCAGACGCCGGCCGAAGGCGAGCGCCAGCGCCGTGGCGCTGACCGCGACCACGATCCCGGTCAGCACCAGGGCGTGCGGTACCGGATCGGGCGGCGTGTCCAGCCCGCGATAGGCGACCGCGACCAGGACATGGAACACTCCGGCTCCCATGATGTTGAGCGCGATCAGTTTGCGCCACAGGGGTTCGTGACTGATGAAGGACCACGCACCGAGCAGGAAGAACAGGAGGCCGGCGCTACCGTAGAGCAGTTGGGTCAGCAGGATTTCGTGGCTCATGGTTCGGCGGGCCTCGTGGTGCGCGGCCGGCCGCCGAGGAAGGCCGCCGCCAGGGTGGCGCCGATGCTCAGGGTCGCGCCGGTCTCGATGGTCAGGATCAGCCATTTGGCCAGCGCGGGCGGATAGGTCAGGAAGCCCAGCCCCCAACCCATGAGCGTCAGCCCGACGAGCGCGAACACCAGAGTGCCGAGCGCGGCCAGCACGCGCAGCCAAGGCTCGCCCGGCAGACCGGCGTTCGGTCGTCCCGAGAGCGCCAGGGTCACACCGGCCGCGCCGAGCAGGGCGCCGGCCTGAAACGCCCCGCCCGGTGCCTGCCCGCCGATCCAGAGCAGATAGCCGCCGGCGATGATCAGCATGGGCACCACCCAGCCGACCAGGCTGTCGAGCAGCAGCGACGCCCGCTGATAGGGCGCCGCCGCCGGGCCGAGCGACCAGATTCCGAGCAGCGCAGCCAGCAGCACCGCCAGTTCGAGCAGGGTGTCATAGGCGCGGAAATTGAGCAGCACCGAGGTCACGGGATTGCTCGCGCCCGACTCGGGCACCCGTTCCAGGGCCAGGGCCGCCAGCCGCTCGCCCTCATGGCCGGTGAGACCGCTCCAGAAGGCCCAGAACAGTAGCGCCCCGATCGCCGCCAGCAGCAACGGGATCAGGAGGGTTTGGGGATTCGAGGATGACATCTATCGTCTCCGGGCCGCGCGTCGGGCGGCGGACAGCATCAGCGCTCCGGCCAGACCTGCACCGATGGCCGCCTCGGCCAGCGCCAGATCGGGTGCGCGCAGTCGCGCCCAGACCAGAGCCAGCAACAGGCCGAACGCAATGAAGAGGATGACCCCGCGCCGGGGTTCGCGGCTGGTGAGCGCGGCGAGCGCCAACCCCAACAGCGTGGTCGAGAGCAGGAGGTCGAAACCGAGCAACAGTGGGTTCATCGATCGTCCTCCCCATCACCACGCAACGCACGTTTGGCGATCAGATGCGCCCCGGTGGCACTCGCGGCCAGCACAAACAGCCAGATGAGCACCAGCTTGATCCCATTCAACAGCCCAGGTCCCTCCAACAGCAGACCGAGCACCAACAGACCCAGCCCGACATTGTCGGCCTTGGTCAAGGCGTGCAGTCGGCTGAGCCGATCCGGCAGACGCATGAGTCCGACCGTTCCGGCGATGAAGAAAAAAACTCCGGCCAAGATGCAGGCGATCGCCAGCCAGGACAACGGCGTCATGTATCCTCCTCCACGCGCCGGCGGGTGAAGGCGACGATGGCCACCGCCGCCAGGAGCGAGAATACCAGCGCCACGTCGATCAACGCCGGCACCCGGATCACCGTGATCAACACCAGCAGCAGCCCGATCCCGGAGGTTCCGAGCAGTTGGGCCGCCATCAGGCGGTCGGACGGCGTCGGGCCGATGGCGACCCGGATCAGCCCGATGCTCATGGTCGACAGCAGCAGCAGTGCCACGGCCAGATGGATGTCAGAGAGTGACATACGGATGTCCTCGATTCGTCATGTTTCGTCCCGAAAATGGCGTTCACGTCTGGGCGGCTTTAGCATCCCGGCAGGATTAGGATGTCCGTCTGTTCAGGGTCGGCCTCACTGATCGAGGACGGACACGAGCCGTTCGCCAAAGAGCGCGCCGATCCGCTGTTCTAGTTGCGCGATGTCGGCGTCGAGCAGCGCGCCGTCGCTGGCGTCGAGCGCATGAACGGTCAGGATGTCGCCACGCAGATCCGCGCTCAGCGTGCCCGGAAGCAGACTGAGGGTGTCAAGCAGCAGCACCCGCGCTGAGGCGTTCGCCAGCCTGAGCCGATAGCTGTGCAGGCCTGGTGCGATGTGCATCCGCGGCCACATCACGCGCCAGGCCACGTCGAACGCGCCCCTGAGCGACTGCCAGAGAAAGAAGGGCACGAAGGCCAGGGCCGCGAGCGGGCGCGGCGATCCGCCGGCGCGCCGGCTCAGGTGCAGACTGGACCAGGTCGCCGCGATCACGGCCGGTGCTCCGATCAACCAGGAGGTCGGATCGGTCCCGGCGGTCACCAGCCAGGTGGCCGCAAACAGCCCCAGTCGCAACAGGACGGCGCCGACTGTCGGTTTGGATCGTGACATCGAGTCTGAAATCTCCGAGCGGTGCAGCGATGAATGAGAGCCCCAATTCTTGGATTAAGTTCAGCCTGGGTGATGATCCATTGGCCTGGAGTGCACACGGATCACATCCAGGTCGCCGCTGAGTCTGGTTGCGACTCGGATGATCACTCCGTCCGGCTGGACCAATCTATACTCAACCTTGACAGAGTTCGGTCGATTCAAGACTATGACCATTTGTGAGATCAGCATACCCATGCTATTTCGTCAGTTCGACGACCAGCCGCAAATTGCGCCCATCCTTTTACCTTGACCCACGAATCGACGCTGCCTGCTGCCCATCAGATCCTCATGTCGCGTAAGCTTTTCATTCAAACCTACGGCTGCCAGATGAACGCCTACGACTCAGCGCGTCTGGCGAGGGCGCTGCATGTCGAATCAGGTCTGGAACTGACCGATCGGCCTGAAGAGGCCGACGTCCTCCTGCTCAATACCTGCTCGATCCGCGCGAAGGCGCAGGAGAAGGTCTTTTCGCAGCTTGGGCGCTGGAAGTCCTGGAAAAGGGCACGGCCCGAGCTGGTGATCGGGGTCGGCGGCTGTGTCGCAAGCCAAGAGGGCGAGGCGATCCGCGCCCGTGCGCCCTATGTCGATCTGGTGTTCGGCCCCCAGACCCTGCACCGCCTGCCGCAGATGCTCAAGGATCTGGAGACCAGCCGCCAGCCCCAGGTTGATGTCTCCTTTCCCGAGATCGAGAAGTTCGACTGCCTACCTGCACCGCACGCCGAGGGGCCGACCGCCTTCGTCTCGGTGATGGAAGGCTGCTCCAAATACTGCACCTATTGCGTGGTGCCCTACACCCGGGGCGAAGAGGTCAGCCGTCCCTTCGACGACGTGATCGCCGAGGTCGCGGACCTGGCCGATCAGGGGGTACGCGAGATCCATCTGCTTGGCCAGAACGTCAATGCCTATCGCGGCCTGATGGCCGACGGCTCCACGGCGAGTCTGGCGCTGCTGATCCGCTATCTGGCGGCGATCGAGGGTATCGGGCGGATCCGTTTCACCACCAGCCATCCGGTCGAGTTCGGCGATGACCTGATCGAGACCTTCGCTGAGGTGCCCAAGCTGGCGAGCTTCGTCCATCTGCCAGTGCAGTCCGGTTCCGACCGCATCCTGGCGGCGATGAAGCGCGGTCATACCGCGCGTGACTATCTCGCCAAGGTCCAGCGTCTGCGTGAGGTGCGCCCGGACATCTGTATCTCATCGGACTTTATCGTCGGCTTCCCAAACGAGACGGACGCCGACTTCAACGCCACCCTCGCGCTGATCGATCAGGTCGGATTCGACCACAGCTTCAGCTTCATCTACAGCCGTCGCCCAGGTACGCCTGCGGCCGACTATCCGGACGCAGTACCGCTTTCGGTCAAGAAGGCACGTCTGGAGCGGCTGCAACAGCGCCTCGACACCAACGCCCAGCACATCAGCCGTCGCATGGTCGGCACGGTGCAGCGGGTGCTGGTCGAGGGGCCGTCGCGCAAGGATTCGGCCCAGCTCGCCGGTCGCACCGAGAACAACCGCGTGGTCAACTTCGACGGTCCGGATGAGCTCATCGGCCAGTTCGTCGCGCTGACCATCACCGAGGCACTCCCCAATTCGCTGCGTGGGCAACTGGCCTACCGAGACGCTTGAGCATCCAACCCCAATCCATCGATCTCGAGTTTCTGCCCGAGGACAATAATCGCCTGGCCAACCTCTGCGGCCAATGCGATCAACATCTCCGTCAACTCGAACGCCGCCTCGGGATCGAGATCAACAATCGTGGGGCGAGCTTCCGTCTGATCGGCGAGGGCGATGCGATACGTCTCGGCGAACAGGTGCTGCGCGCGCTCTATGCCGAGACTGCCGAGGCGGTGCTGACCCCCGAGACCCTCCATCTCACGCTCCAGGAATCCGGTGCAGACGCAATTCTGGAGCAGGTCAAGGATCTGTTGCCGGATGTGGTCATCAGAACCAAGCGCGGTTTGATCCGGGCGCGCGGACCCAATCAGCAGAACTATCTGCACGCCATCCTCAAGCACGACATCAGTTTCGGCGTAGGGCCGGCAGGCACCGGCAAGACCTATCTGGCCGTAGCCTGCGCGGTCGAGGCGCTGGAGTCCGAGCGCGTCCGCCGGCTGATCTTGGTGCGACCGGCGGTCGAGGCGGGCGAGCGGCTTGGTTTCTTGCCTGGTGATCTGGCCCAGAAGATCGACCCCTATCTGCGTCCGCTCTATGACGCACTGTTTGAGATGCTCGGATTCGAGAAGGTCAATAAGCTCATCGAGCGCCATGTGATCGAGGTCGCACCCCTGGCCTTTATGCGCGGTCGGACCCTGAATGAGTCCTTCATCATCCTGGATGAGGCACAGAACACGACGCCCGAACAGATGAAGATGTTCCTGACCCGCATCGGCTTTGGTTCGACCGCCGTCATCACCGGCGATGTCACCCAGGTCGATCTGCCGCGCGGTCAGCCGTCCGGTCTGCGGCAGGCGATCGAGATCCTCAAGGATGTTCAGGGGATCAGCTTCACCTTCTTCAACGCCCGCGACGTGGTGCGTCACGCCTTGGTCCAGCGTATCGTCAACGCCTATGACGCCTTCGAGAATCCGCCATGAGCCTCGAGCTGGAGCTGGATCTACAGATTGCCACCGCGGATACCGATCATCCATCATCGTCCCAGTTCGAGCACTGGGTGCGAGCGGCACTAGAGCAGGCCGATCCGCCCTGGCCGCGCCCGCGCGCCGAGCTCACCATCCGGTTGGTCGCCCCTGAGGAGGGCCAGGCGCTCAATCGCCAGTATCGCGGATGCGACAGGCCAACCAATGTGTTGTCCTTTCCGTTCGAGCCGCCGCCCGGTCTGGACCCGGACAACCCCATTCATGACCTGCTCGGCGACCTGGTGATCTGCACCGAGGTGGTGCGGCGCGAGGCCCTGGAGCAGGGTAAGACGCTGGAAGCCCACTGGGCGCACATGGTGGTGCATGGCGTTCTGCATTTGCTTGATTACGATCATGTTACGGATGCCGAGGCCGCTGTAATGGAAACACTAGAAACGGCGATCCTGAGCGGGTTAGGATTTGACCCACCCTATGACGACCAGGGCTTGCGCAGCTAACCTGGAGGATCAAAAGACAACGCATGGCGAGTGATCGATCTAGCCAGGGTTCGCGATCACGCAACTGGCTCGGACGTCTGGGCCAACTGCTGGGTGGCGAACCACAGGACAGGGAGCAGCTCATCGAGCTGCTGAAGGATGCACGAGAGCGGCAACTGCTGGACGCAGATGCCCTCAGTATGATCGAGGGCGTGCTCCAGGTCTCTGACCTGCGGGTGCGCGACATCATGGTCCCGCGCGCCGAGATGGTCGCATTGCGCCGCGACGATCCGCTGGAGAAGATCCTTCGGATCGCGGTCAAGTCGGCCCATTCACGCTTTCCGGTCACCGGCGAAGACAAGGGCGAGGTGGTTGGCATCCTGCTGGCAAAGGATCTGCTTTCCTTCTGCGTCGGGTCCGAGCGACGCGCCTTCAATATCCGCGATCTTCTGCGCTCGGCGCTCTTCGTGCCCGAGAGTAAGCGGCTCAATGTGCTGCTCAAGGAATTTCGTGCCAGCCGCAATCATATGGCGATCGTGGTCGACGAGTACGGCACAGCCTCGGGCCTGGTGACCATCGAGGATGTGCTCGAACAGATCGTCGGCGAGATCGACGACGAGCACGACTATGACGAAGGTCCAGGCATCTTCCGTCGCGGTGAGAACGATTTCAGCGTCAAGGCGCGCACTTCGATCGAGGATTTCAACGAATACTTCGGCACGGATTTCTCAGACGAAGAGTTCGACACCATCGGCGGGCTGGTGGTCAACGCCTTTGGGCATCTGCCCAAGCGCGGCGAGTCGGTGGAACTTGGACGCTTCCGTTTTACCGTGATGCGCGCCGACAGCCGGCGCGTGCATCTGCTCCATATCGAGTTGCTCGACCCACCGGATCAGTCCCCGCCCGACCTTGCGAGCGATGGGGGCTGACGGGGCCATTGGCTACCCTGTGAGAAGGGGGATCAGGGCGGGAGAGGGCGGTTGAGACTCAGTCCAGATCAGGCGTATACCCTGAGACGACATAGATGGCACGCTCGGCGACATTGGTCGCGCGATCGGCCACGCGCTCGTAGTTGTGCACGATCCACAGCAGATAGGTGCCGGTGGCGGCGAACGCAGCGTCGGCCCGCATGCGTTCCAGCACCTGGGCGATGAATTCATCTTCTTCGCGGTCGACCTGGGATTCCTTCTCGACCGCCGCGCGTAGTGTGGCCTCGCTGCCGTTGCCGACGAAGGCGGCCAGGGTTTGTTCGAGCATGTCGATGGCGTCCTTGGCCAACTCAAGGATGGCAGTGACAGGTTCAGTAGGCAGAGGTTCCTGGACGTCGCGCTCGATGATCCGGGCGACATCGGCGGCATAATCACCAATGCGTTCCAACTCGGAGGCCAGCTCCATGCAGGCGCCGACGGCGCGCAGATCCGTGCCAGCGGGTTTGTAGGCAGCCAGGGTAACAAGGCATTCTTGCTCAAGGAGGCGGCGCTGTTGGTTAATGAGCCGGTCACCAGCAATGATGTCAGCGGCCAGCGCCTTGTCTTGGGTCTTCAGACACTCGACCGATCGATACAGGGCCTCGACCACACCCGCGCCGAGATCGCCAACGGCTTCCTGTAGGTGCAAACGTCTCTTTTGAACCAGGTTCAAGTTTCCCATTGTTCCATCCTCTCTTGTTCTATCCTCAGAATCTATGGTGGTTTTGGGTGAATTGCTCGCGATTACGAGCGAGCGTTTCAAGGTGATAGCTTGGATCTTACAGGGTTTTGGAACGTCTGAATAATTATGAAAAATTTCGCATAATGTATATTATGTAAATTAAGCTTAGCCTCCAAGCATCTCCGGGAATCCATTCCCGTCTCTCCTCTCCTATGTCCAAAGCGCGACGCGGCTCAGCCCGCCGTCGCGAGCGCCTGATCCAAATCGGCAATGATGTCGTCGACATGCTCGATACCGATCGAGAGTCTGACGAGATCCTCCGAAACGCCGGCGCGCGCCAGCTCATCGGGCGACAACTGGCGATGCGTGGTCGTCGCCGGATGACAGGCCAATGTCTTGGCATCGCCGATATTGACTAGTCTCACGACGAGCTTGAGCGCATCGATGAAACGTGCACCGGCCTCGCGTCCGCCCTGGATGCCGAACGACAGAATGGAACTTGCCTTTGCGCCATCCATGTATCTCTGGATCAGCGGATAATCCGGACTGTCCGGCAGTCCCGCATAACGCACCCAGGCCACCTGCGGATGCCCCTTGAGATAATTGGCGACAGCAAGCGCATTTTCGCAATGCCGGTCCATGCGCACCGGCAGCGTCTCGATGCCCTGCAGGATCAGGAAGCTGTTGAACGGCGAGATGGCCGCCCCCATGTTGCGCAAAGGTACAACGCGGGCGCGCGCGATATAGGCCCCCTGCCCCATCGTCTCGGTATAGATCACGCCATGGTAAGAGACGTCCGGCTCGGTGAGCAGCGAGAAGCGCTCGGCGTGTTCGGCCCAGGGGAAGCGTCCCGAGTCAACCAGAATGCCGCCGATGCTGGTGCCATGTCCACCCATGTATTTGGTGAGCGCGTGGACCACGATATCGGCGCCATGTTCAAACGGTCGGCATAGATAGGGGGTAGGCACGGTATTGTCGACGATCAGCGGCAGGCCATGGGCGTGCGCCATGTCGGCTAGGGCGGCAATATCTGCGACGTTTCCCGCCGGATTGCCAATGGATTCGCAAAAGACGGCCCGAGTGCCCGCATCGATCTGCGCGGCCATGCCTTCGATGTCGTTGGGCGCGGCGAAACGGACCTGGATCCCCAGACGTGGCAGGGTGTGTGCGAAGAGATTATAGGTGCCGCCATAGAGCGTCGAGACGGCGACGATGTTATCACCCGCCTGGGCCAAGGTCAGGATCGCCGTGGTTATGGCCGACATGCCCGAGGCCAGGGCCAGGGCACCCACTCCCCCTTCAAAGGCCGCCACACGCCGTTCGAGCACCTCTGTGGTTGGGTTCATGATGCGCGTATAGATATTGCCAGCCACCTTGAGGTCGAACAGATCCGCGCCATGCTGGGTGTCGTCGAAGGCGTAGCTGGTGGTTTGATAGATCGGCGTAGCCACCGCTTTGGTGGTTGGGTCGGGCTCAAAACCAGCGTGGATGGCCAGAGTTTCAAGCTTCATGGATGCTCCCTGGGTGGATTGGGTGAGTCGCGGTAATCAGAATTTTCAATAATAGTCATTTTGCCTTCCCTAGAGGCTTAGGCTAACTGATAGTCGGCCTGTCGTGCCTCTGGAGAGGACGGCGCTGGCCGCACCCGCAAGGCTTAGGACGTCAGCGTCACTCCTGTTTGGGGTGTAGACACTGAGTCAGTCTGATGGAACGGCCAATCCACACCGCCGGTATGCATTGCACACTCGCCGACCATAACTGAGGTTCAGTCTCCAATGAGCGAAGAATCCAACCCAATCGACATGGACCTGGTGAGCGGTATAGCCGCCTTCGAGTCCAAGCAATTCTCTCGCGCCGTGGGGCTGCTGGCTCCATTGGCCGAGCAAGGCAATGTTGAGGCTCAGTATCGCATGGCCATCATGGCCCAAAACGGTCTTGGCATGCTCCCCAATCCACTCATGGCCTACAGCTATATGAAGAGTGCGGCCAAGGCTGGACTCGGTCTCGCGCAACATGGCCTCGGCTTCATGTACATGGAAGGTGAATGCACCGATAAAAACCCCGCCAAGGCGGTCGAATGGTTCAGGAAGGCGGCCGACCAAGGTCTCATCGGCTCCTTGACCACATTGGCGATGATGTACGAAAAAGGGTACGGCGTAGAGCAGGATCTGGAAGAGGCAAAACGCCTCTATAAACGAGCTGGATTCGACGAACGCGCAACGACCTTGTCGTAGGTTCGACCTCCAGAGAGGCCGATCCCACTGATGTCTTAGATTTGTTATAATCACCTCTAACGCCGCCGGGGTGGCGAAATTGGTAGACGCATCAGACTCAAAATCTGACGGGGGCGACCCCATGCCGGTTCGAGTCCGGCCCTCGGTACCATAATTAAGACAAGGGGTTAGGTTGAAGGGCCTAGCCCCTTTTGTTTGAGGGCGGCTCGCCGAGCCCTTACAAGATTTCACATGACCCTTAACCCACAGCCCCATTCTCAGCTCTACTGGGCCGCCGGCCTGAGCCTCTATGTCCTGGCAGTGCTGTTCTTGACGCGCCTGCCCTATCAGGCCATGGTGCGGCACGGTCTAGAGCCAATCCGGGCCGTTTACTACAATCGCAAGATCGTGCACATGCTGGCCGGCGGTGTCGGTTCACTGGCCGTGCCGCTGGTATTCGTCAATCCCTGGTTTCCGCTGGTCAGCGGCTTGCTCCTGACGCTCCTGACCAACCTGGCCCATGTCACCGGGATGCGTTTCTATTGGTTCCAGACCGACGATAACCGCAACGACGTCAAGTTCGCGCTCATGTGGTCGATTTCGGTCGCGACGCTGTGGTGGATCCTGGATGATCCCTGGCTAGCGATCCTGCCGGCGCTCTATATGGCCTTCGGCGACGGCGTGACCGGGATCGTGCGCAATGCCTTCATCCGCAAGCGCTCAAAGAATCCGATCGGCAGTGTCTTCATGTTCATCATCAGCGCGCCCATAGGCTGGATCATCGGCGGCATGGCGCAACCGCCGATTCCGGTGTGGGGGCTGATCTCGGCGGCGGTCGCCACGCTGGTCGAGCGCTATGAATTCGGTCCCATCGACGACAATATCCTGATCACCGTCGCGGCCTCGGCGGTGCTGTTGTTTGGGGTTTACTGGGGGCCGCTGTTATGACGGTCGGGTTAGTCACCCTACTCGGCCAGCTTCGGATTGCGCAATGCTTCGACGGCGAGGATCTGGTACTGTGCCTGCTCGACCAATTCCATGAGCCGTTCAGTACGCAGATCGAGGCTTGCCAGAATCTTAGGCTCGATCGGCGGGGCATCGAGCAGATCCCTGGAGTCGAGCTCGGCCAGATGGGCAATGCTATTGGCCACATGCACCAGGGACACGGCGAGGGCATGTGCCTCGGGCGCGGCAAGCGGGTCGTGATGATAGCGGATACAGGCTACCAGACTCTCGGGCAGCCCCCAGTGCTCGGCCAGAGCGCCGCCGAGCTGGGCGTGATCGAAGCCGAGCACGGCGCGCTCAGCCTCCGGCGGCGACAGGGTATCCAGCGCCCCCAGCGAATTCAGGAATGCCTGATGCTCGGCCTGGGGCTCTTGGGTAAAGAGCAAGAGCTGTCCCAGATCGTGAAGCAAGCCGCCGATGAAGACCGATCCGGCCAGACGGGGCGCGACCTGCTCGGCCAGCAAGCGCGCGATGACGGCGCAATAGGATGAATGGCGCCAGAAGACCTCGAGCGGCAGCATGTCCTGGTTCGGCAGATGATCCGCCGCCTGGGTGACGGCACCCGTAATCACCAGCCGGCGCAGGTGCTCACGCCCCAGCAGCATGAGGGCACGCTCGACCGAATCGACCGTGCGCGCGGGCGCAAAGGCCGGGCTATTGGCCAACCGTAGCAGGATGGCCACCAAGGCCGGATCCTGTTCCAGCTGCCGGGCAATCTCTGATTGACGGCTGTTCGGATCGTCCAGGAGACGCAGCACCTCCCCGACCACGCGCGGGATCGCCAGTAATTGCCCCCTTCCCTTGACCAGCCTGTCGATGGTTGCTCCAGACACACCGCCCCCTACGCCAAGACTTCAATCGTGACACAATCCGTCATACCGTCATAGATTGAACATGGACTTGAGATTATTGAGCAGCCGCTCGCTACCGGCCAGCTCGGAGATCGGCTCACCCGCTGCCGGCGGGGTCAGGCCCAGCACCGCGAACGCGGGCACCGAAGCTGCGTCAGGGACCTCGCGTCCTTCGCTGTTCAGCGCCGCCCAGCGGGCTAGGATGGCAATGCTGGCATAATCCGGCTCATCGGCCTGATAGCCCCAATCACCATAGTGCTCGGCGGCCCTCACCAGATCTTCACCGAGCCCCCAGTAGTTGATCACCAGCACGCCCGTGATACTCGCCAACTTGGCAACGAGTGACTGGACCTGAGCGAGCGTCTGCCCCTGCCCGCGCGTTTCGACGAATTGGATGATGGGCACGGCACCGATCCCGGCGATGAGTCCAGCGAGCAGCGCACGCTCACCGTCGAGCCGATGCGCGACCTCGGCAATCACGTAGCTGTAGGCCGAACAAAGTACGCTCTCGGCCCAAGACTCCTGCATCGCCGCGCGGGTGACTTCGTTCTTGGCGCGGAAGGCCTGACGCAGCGCCAAGTTGACAGCCAGCATCCGGGTATTGCGGAACCCCAGACGTACCACGGCCTCGCGGATGGTCTTGATCTCCTTGGCGGCGCGGAACAACGGGCTGTTCGTCGCATGCAGTAGGGCACCAGCGATGGTGCCGTCACGCTGGATGATCTCAGTCAGGGCGTCGATGCCGGCGTCCGGGTCGTTGGTCAGCTCCTGGATCTTGAGCGCGACCTCGGGACGTGCCGGCAGGACGAGCTGGTTGTTATTGATCAGATGATAGAGTTCGGCCAGGAAATCGCCCTCGGCTGCATCGAGCTCGATGTCACTGACCTCGGTGCCGGTGGAGAGCACGGCCTTGAATACGTCGGCTGGAATCCGCAGGAACAGACAGGGGGTTTCGGTCACCAGGCAGGCGTCAGGCGCCAGTGTCTCCCCCATGAGATCGATCGGTTCACTGAGCCCCCGAAACGCCTGGAGCCGCTCGATGACGCCGTTCTCGAGACGCGCCACATGGCCATCGACCAGAAACAGTCGATCCGGCCTCTGATCGGTCAGTCGCATACGGTGCTTGAGCGAATACTCCTCAAGCCGGCACTGTGCGGCGAGCCGACCGCGATCCTCTTCGCTGAGATCGCGCGTCAGTTCGATCTCGGACAGGATCGAAAATGCCTCCAATGTTTTGGGTGTCTGCTGCATAACAGATGGATTCCTGAAGAACAAAGGGATCAGGCAACACCTAACTTAGTCTAGCAGCATCAACACCCCCCATGACATACCTTGACGATCCGTTCGTCGTTTTTTATCCATTGCGTCGTAAAACTAAAACCCCGTCTTTCAGGGCAGGGATACCCAAGGAGACGCTGAATCAATCGCGGCTCAAACTGCTCCCATAAAATCAATGGGTTGAGCGACTTTAGCCGCGAACAGAATCAATCAGACTTTCATTAAGGCGGGGAAACAGGTACAGGGTTGGGGTGATCTCAAGCCAGATCATGATAGCCGAGCATCAGGTCGGACGCCTCGCCCTGACTGCCATCGCTACGAGTAAAGCGCCCAGTCTGGGCCACGCGATCATAGGCATTGAGCGCAAGGTTGATGTTCCGATAGCCGAGTTCGATCGACTTGACCCCGGCCTCCTTGAGCGTGCGACTGGTCTGCGAACCATCGACATTCAACTGCACTAAACGCAGATGCTCGAAGACCCCATCTTGGGCGTCGATGCGCCCATCGCCATTGATGTCGTGACGCGCCAGCTCAGCAAATCCATGCGCGGCCCCGTTTTGATCGCCAAAGAGTTCGCGACCATCGTCGATGCGCCCATTGGCATTCCAGTCGAGCGCCAGGAACCAGGAATCTCCCGTCACTGTGCTCATGCGTTCGAGCCGACCATCGCCGTCGAGGTCGAAATCGACACCAGCGGAAAGACCCGTGGTTGTGAGGCCCCGTCCGCCCAGATCGAGTACCAATGGATCGGCAGTCTGAACTTGTACCCCCTCGGAGGACTGGATATTGAGTTCAAGCCGCTGGGCATTCGCACCAGCCATCGACGTCATGAATGCCGCCTCGCCTGCCAGCACAGAGATCTCAAGGCGCTGGGTCGAGACGGCCTGGACCTCGAAGGATTCGGCCAGAGAAGCAGACTGGATGGACGACGCATCGATCTGATCACTCGGCATCGCTTCGGAAGCCAGTTCCTGTCGTACCGCCTTCGACTCATCGACATCATCGAGCCCGAAGGCGCGGCGCAAGATCTGATAATCCTGATCCTGTTCCATTCGTTCCTTGACTTGCTCAGACAAAGTCAGCCTGTCGGAACCCGAATCGGTTTGGCTGACGAAAGGGGGGGGCGGCGCCGCCGAGACCGGTGTGGTCAACTGTAACTCAGTGTTGTGCGTTGCGTTGGCGCGGTGTGAGATCCGGGTCGTTGAAAGCGCAAGCGTAGCATGGGAGACTGCTGTCACTAACATCGCTTTGACCTCGTTGAAATTCGCCTCAAGCTGGAATCCTGCCTCGACATCCTTACTCATGAGGGTGTCTCATCGAAGCGGACGGCGATCCCCGCCTCGGTGTGTCGCACCACGATGGCATCGACCATGGGGGACACATCGTCTCCGCCCAGTGGATCCGAGACCCGTATCCGTACCCTGGAACCGACCGGCGGCCAATCACCCTGGCCATTCATCTTGAGCGACAGACCACCATTGCTTAGATCATTGGTCCACACCACGCACATGGATCGATCGGAACGATGTAACTCGACCCTAACCTCAACTGGAAAGCGCGGATGCTGACGCCTTTCGTTATTGTTGATCATCGGTTAGCCATTTACTTTATGTGTCGTAACGCGCATCAGGGCACATTCGATCATCCATCGAGCCTTGGATTCGCCAAATTCTGCAGTGTCCAGAATTGAATACCCCGCAGGAAGCCAGGCTCGACTTGACTCACCAACGTGACCGGACGCCCCCCGGCATCGCGTTCAAGGATCCAGTCATCGGGGAGCGAGTCGAGCAGATGAAATTTGGAAATACGCCCATTCTCGAGTTGACACAGCCGAGTCTCGCCGGTTTCGAGATGCCGGAACGCCGGCAGAAAACCGCTGATCAGGGCGCTGGAGTCAAGACGGCGAACCTCAGCGCGAGGTTCGCGCGCGGGGCTTGAAGAGCAGACTGGGTCGAGTAACATGGCGCCCATCTCCTGAGGGATGCACTCTGGTTAACGACACTCGGATACAAAACTTGAGTCTCAAGCATCCCCGACATTCGGGGAACCCAACCCGAACGCTGGACGTCCAATGCCTAAAGTGAGGTCTGAATCGCAAACGGCCTCAAACATCTGTTCTATCCTGTCATTGAAGCCCATCTATTTCGGGACGGATTGGAATCACCGAAAATCAGGCTGGACACTCAAACAACACGAGGTTCAAGCGATGGATATCTCCTCCACTTTGGGTCTGGCAAGTTACGTCTATACGCCCTCCAGCAACAAGACCGAGACCAGCGCCAGTCTTGTGATGCTGAACAAGGCCAACGAGATGCAGGCAGACTCAGCCAAAAAGATGATTCAAAGCGTCACCGAAACCGCATCGTCCTCGCGAGCGCTTCCCGATCATATCGGCCGCACCATCAATGTAACGGCCTAGTCCGCCTGCCGGTCCGGACTAGGCCAGCCGATGCAGTCCGGTCTCAACCGCAGCGGTGTAAAACAGGGCCCCGATCCGTTGCGCCAGGCGTTCCTGTCCTCCCGACAGACGCGGGCTTGACTGTGTCGTTGAACCTGACCGCTCTTCGCTCGCCGGGGACTTGGCTTTAGCCGCTTCAGAGGATGCCGGCGCACGGTCGGGAGTGCCCGCGTTCATCACCGCCTCATATTCCCTGATCTGACGATCCCGGATCTCCTGCTGTGCCCGCGCCTCCATGGCACGCGCCGAGGCCGCAACGCGCATGTCCTGAGCCGATGGCTCGGCCGGCGCCATGGCGGCGCGAATGATGGCACGGGCCTTTTGGAGGTTGCCCTCGGGGTCGCTCGCCTTCATCGAGGTGTCGATCCCGACCTCGCCGCCTATGGCATAGCGTTTACCGTCTGGGCCGGTCTGATAGGAATAACTCGGACCACTGGTGATATGGCCACCGCCGGCGGCGATATGCGCCAACTCGTGGGCACGGACCTCGGCATCGCGCTGCTTGAGCTGCTCGATGACCCGTAGGTCGTCGTCCGAGAGTGGCTCGCCATTCACGTCCTTGGTAGCCAAGGGGTCGTCCTCCCTGGTCGCGCGCTCGGACGCAATCTCGCTCGCTTGCTCAATGGCCCGCGGATCCTCGACCGGTTCGCCGTAGGCAGCCTCCCGGGAACCAGACGCAGACACCCCACCGCTGTCATCGATCCAGCGCATCGGAGAGGGAGGGGAGGAACGGATAAGTGAATGGATCTCCACCTGAAAGCGACCTTAGAGCACCAGGCTTTCTACTTCTAGTCTAGTCGATAGGCGCGCCGAAGGTGGATGACAACAGGCCGATTCTGTAAACCAGGTATCTGTTTATCAGGGAAGGCTGTCGCGGATCGAGCCGATGGTGCGGATCCAGGGACCATTGTTGCGCACGGACGCGGGAAGCCTGGGCAACTCACGTGCCGCTTGGGTGCGGTTCGGGAAACTCCCGAGCACAGCGATCACATAGGAGCGTGTCTGGATATAGTGCACCCCTTCCAGGGCCTGCGGATCGAGCACACGGCGCGCCGTCTGAAGATCGCGCGCCGCCACGAGCTGGATGGTGAAGCGTTCTGGATCCTGACGCATCAGCCAGGCGAGATCCTCGGCCCAGACATCAGGCGATGCCTCGGAAGCGAGCGACGTCTCGCTGGTCGCAATCCCCTCGTTCGGAGTCGCCTGGGACTTGGAGGCACCGTCATCCGGTTCGGACGCGTCAGCAACAGTGGCACTCGTGCTGTCCGATACAGGCGTTGCTTCTGCCTGAGCCGGCTCGGGGGCGAGCGATTGCGACTCGGGCTTGGCTGCCTCCTGTGCTGCATCATGTCGCTCGGAGGCTGCCTGAGCGATCGGCTTGGATCGCTCTCGTAGCGACGTCGACGGCTTGGAGTCGATCATGAGCTGCCAGAGCACGGGGGCCGCAATGGCCAGCAAGACAAAGACCAGGATGAGCGGGATAAACCAGGGACGGTTCCAGTACGGCGTCTTGGGTTTTGGCGCCGCTGCCTTGATCTGCTCTCGGGTAGCCGCTTTGGGTTCGGGCACACTGGGGTCCCAGGGTTGATGCTGACGCACGCGCTGGAGGATCTGCTCGAACTCGCTCTGAGCCAGGGCTGTGGGTACCTCACCGCCGATCAAAAAGTCCGAGAGTTGAGGCTCTCTAGGGGGGGACGGCGCGGGCGCGGATGAAGCGGATGGCACAGAGGTATCGGGTTTGAGCTCCAGGAATTCCTCAGACAACTCCAGGCGTTCCGCCAGCAGATCGGGTTCGGTGAAAGGTTCCGGGGGGCGCCGTGCTTCGGCGCCGACCTGAGACTGGATCGTGCCTGCCGCCTTTGCTGTAGTCGAGCGCCCGCCCAGTGAGTTTCTCAGGTCGCCGCCCTCCAGACTCTTACAGCGACGCGCCAGCCAGGCGTTGGCCTGGGCATTGAGCGCCGCCGGCAATCCCTTCGCACTGCCCTGCAACACCGCGATGTCACCTCGGGTCAACAGGCTATCCGGGTCCTCCAGACCCGCGACACGCAGACGATGACGCAGATAGGCCCCCGCCTGTTCGAGGTTGAATGGCCGCAGATTCAGGCGCACGACCTGCGCGTCGTCGAGCAGATCGGGCAACGGCAGGCGTTCGCGACCCAGTGACGGATCGCCGACGAGGATCAGCCGCATCCCCTGCCCGCCCGCTTCCAGCACGGTCGCGCGCAGCCGCACCAGTTTGACCAGGCCCTCGCGGCCGAGCAGATGCGCATCGTCAATCGCTAGTACCAGGCGTGCCTGAGCGCGCGCGCGTTCGGCCAGCAGCTCGGCCACGGGGCGGTTAGGATTGTCGAATCCACCGCGGCGCAGATGGGCGCGAATGGTCACATCAACAGCATCGAAGGGGATATTTGGCCGACTGCGGAAGGCAATCAACTCATACGAACCCTCAAGGACACCGAGCAGGCGCATCAACTGGACGCTACGCCCCGAGCCGTCTGGCCCGGCCAGGACGACAACTGCACCCGGCGCCCCAATTGCGCGCGCAGCGGTCTCGACTAGACTTTCCAGCAAGGGGTCGCTGTAGAGAAAATCCTCGCTGGCGAGGGTGTCGAATGGTGCCTGGCGTAGTTTGAGCCGGGCCAGGCAATCTGAATCCAGTGACATGATGCCGGTTGCCGATGGAGGGCCGCTTGGCCCGTGACTGGTCTGCGTGGATAAATATTCAGGACAAGGAGCTATTTTCAGTATGCGCGATCTCAGGCTCAACATGCAGGACATCGCCCGTTCAGGCCATGTCACGCGTTGGCATTCGGTGCGCTGTGCGCGCAACCAGACGCTCGCCGAACACCATTATCTCGTCGCCATGATCGCACGCGAGCTGCTGCGACGTCTGTTCGGCCCAGACCTTTCAGCCGAGACACGCCTGCGGGTACTCGAATATGCACTCATCCATGATACGCCCGAATTGCTGATGGGCGACCTGCCCTCCCCCCTCAAGCAGCGGATTGCCGAGATCGCCGGTGAGCGCAACCCAATCACACGCATCGAAGGGGAACTTTCACCCGAGCTGATCGAGTATCGACGTGCCCTCGCCGGTTCGCCCTTGGCCGAGATCGTCAAGATCGCCGACCTCATGGATGCCTGTCTCTTTATCCGCGAGGAAGGGATCGGTCGGCATGCGGCACTCGTCGCCGACAAATGCGAGGCCCTGTTGCGCCAGCGGATCCAAGACGCCAGCGCCCGGTTTCCCGAGCTGAATTGGGATCAAGTTCTCAGTCTCTATGCCCATCTCAGGGGTGAAACCGGCCCAGACAATCGTGTATTGTTCGAGCAGACCCAGACCGAATGCCTCAGGAAGGAATAACAACCCGAACGATGGGAGGAGTGGACTGTGCTACGACGTATCAATGACCTGCCGATCTGGATCCGCCTTGTCGGCGCCATGTGGATCATCCTGTTCCCCGCCTGGACCGGGCTCATCCTCTGGGCGGCAAACGAGCAGCGTCAGACCGCCATCGACCAGGCGCAGGTCTTCGCGGATACGCTGCACGAGATGACCTTGGCCGGACTCACCACCCTGATGATCACTGGGACCATCAATCAACGCGCCGCCTTCCTGGATCAGATCGTCGAACTGGCCAATGTCCAGGATCTGCGGGTGCTACGCGGCGAGAACGTCATCAAACAATTCGGCCCCGGAACCGAGCACGAACGCCCGCGCGACGAGATCGAGCGCCGCGTCCTGGAGACCGGCGAGCCTTACCTTGAACTCTCACCCGACGGCCAGAGCCTCCACGCCGTGAAACCTGCCTTTGCCCGCGAGAACTATCTCGGCAAAAACTGCACGAGTTGCCATGCACTGGCGCCGCGCGACTCGGTACTCGGGGCCGTGAGCATGCGGATCGATCTCACAGAGGTGAACCGCTCGGTCACCCTCTTTGCCATCAAGATCTTTTCCATGGCGGTCGCCCTGAGCCTGCCGGTCCTGGTGTTTTTGTATTTCTTCACGCGCGGCTTCGTTACCCGCCCGCTCCAACAGATGACCCAGGGGCTGGATGCGATCGCCAAGGGTGAGGGCGACCTGAACCGGCGCCTCCCTGTCCATGGACGGGACGAGATCGGGCGCGCCAGCACCGCCTTCAACGCCATGATGGACAACTTCCGCGATCTCATCGCCCGGATCCTCGAGTCGACGCGCCAGCTGGCCCAGGCCGCCCGGAACCTGGCGAGCGCCACCGAACAGGCCAATGCTGGGATCGATCAGCAGCGCCATGAGGTTGAGCAGCTCGCCTCGGCCATGAACGAGATGAGCGCCACCGCCCAGGAGGTCGCGCGCAGTGCCCAGAACGGCGCCGATACCACGCGCATCGCCCGGGAGGCTGCCGACTCGGGTAAGGAAATCGTCTACGGCACCATGTCGCGGATCGAACAGCTGGCCCAGGAGATCCAGAATGCCTCAGAGGTCATTCGCGACCTGGGACAGGACAGTCAGGAGATCGGCAAGATCCTGGACGTGATCCGCGGTGTGGCCGAGCAGACCAATCTGTTGGCGCTCAACGCCGCCATCGAGGCGGCACGCGCCGGCGAGGCCGGACGCGGGTTTGCCGTGGTGGCCGATGAGGTGCGTTCACTGGCCAATCGGACCCAGACCTCGACCCAAGAGATCCAGACCATGATCGAGCGACTCCAGCAGGCGAGCCGTCGCGCCGTATCTGTGATGGAAGACAGCCGCAAGCACGCCGAGGACAGCCGCAGTCGTGCCCTGGAGGCCGGGCAGGCGCTTGATGCCATCGCCACCGCCGTCACCACGCTTAATGACGTCAACACCCAGGTCGCCAGCTCGGCCGAGGAACAAAGCATGGTGGCCGAAGAGATGAACCGCAATGTGACCAGTATCTCGGACGCCGCCGAGGGTAATGCACGGATCGCGCTCCAGACTACAGAGGCGTCCGAGCAGCTCGCTCGGTTGGCCGCCGAGTTGCAGGAGCTGGTCGGGCACTTCCGGGTCTGAGCGCAGACGCACTCATCCGGGACCGGAGGTCCCCTGTAGGCGCTTGTAGGCCAGGCGGGTCGGCGCCTGGGCGACGATCTCGGGGATGGCGGAGAGGCTGACTACGGCATCCACCGCACCGAGTTTGACCGCCTCCTTGGGCATCCCATAGACGACACAGCTCTGCTCGTCCTGGGCGATGGTCAGGGCGCCGGCCTGGTGCATCTCCAGCAGCCCGCGCGCGCCGTCGTCGCCCATTCCGGTCATGATGATGCCGACCGCATTGGGTCCGGCCGCCTGGGCGGTGGAGCGAAAGAGCACATCGACCGAGGGGCGATGGCGGCTGACCAGGGGTCCGCCCCTGACCTCGACCCGATACTGGGCGCCGCTGCGGCGCAATAGCAGATGATCCGTGCCGGGCGCGATCAGGGCCAGTCCGGGGATGACGCGGTCGCCAGGGCGTGCCTCGCGCACCTCGATCGGGCAGAGCTGATTGAGGCGTGCGGCAAAGGCGGCGGTGAACTGACCTGGCATGTGCTGGATGATGACGATCCCGGGGGTGGTCCGCGGCAGACGGGTGAGCACATATTCGAGCGCCTGGGTGCCTCCGGTCGAGGTGCCGATGGCCACCACGCGCTCGGTCAGGCCGGCGATCGGGGTCGCGCTGCGCTCGGCGAGCACCGCATCGGCCGAGAGTTTCGGTGTGGGCGTCATGACTGGTTTGGCACGCAACTCAACTGAGACCTGATCCAGGCGTGCCTGAGCCGCGGCCTTGACGGCATCACCGAGTAGGGTCTTGGAATCTTCCAGGAACTGGCGCAGCCCAATCTTGGGCTTGGCGATGATGTCCACGGCGCCGGCACTGAGCGCCTGCAAGGTGATTGCGGCGCCCTGCTCGGTCAGGGTCGAGCAGATGATGACCGGGGTCGGGCGCTCGGCCATGAGCTGGCGCAGAAAGGTCAGGCCGTCCATGCGCGGCATCTCGATGTCGAGCACGATGACATCCGGCCATTGTGTTTCCATTAGCTTGCGCGCAAACAGCGGATCGCGTGCAGCGCCCATGACTTTGAGGCCGGGTATAGAAGAAAGTTGTTCGGTGAGCACCTGGCGAACGACGGCCGAGTCGTCCACGATCAACACATTGATAGTCATCTCTCACCCACGGGTTCGCTTCCACCGCGCCGCACAGCCCCCTGGGCCGTTTGACCCCAGGTGCACGGCGGTCAAAAGAACTCCGCCGGCGCACCCGGCGGCCTATCCGTCGTGGCGTTTTGCAGATAGTGCTGCTCGTCGCTCAGGATCCGCTCTATCCTGGCACGCGGGATCCGGCGCAAGAACACCGAATAATCCCCACCGTAGAAATGGATCTGGCGTCCATGCCGTCCACCGAGATCCTGAGCGACCAGGGGGATCCCGTCGTCCTTTAGGAACTGACGCACGAAGTTCAGGTTGGCCTCGCCGATATTGAAGCGATCCTGTCGCGCGTCCTTGGCCTCGTACAGGACATTGGCACCGCCGAAGGCCTTGGCGCGCAGCCGCTCGCGGTGTGCGCCATGCTTGAGCAGGTCGTTGATGAGCAACTCCATCGCCCAGACGCCATAGCGTCCAGCCTCTGTAGCCAGCACCGGCTCGCGGCTGGCCGGATTGCGCATCGGCAGCAGGAAATGATTCATGCCCATCAGGCGCGCGACCGGATCGAACAGACAGACCGAGACGCACGAACCCAGCAAGGTCGTCAGGATCACCGGCTCGCTGGTGACCCTGTATTCGCCGGGTTGCACCAGATGACGCTTGATCCCTTTCGCCGGGATTGACTCCGGACTCATGGTGCACCTCGGCGCGTGCTCGGACGCTGAAAGATCGAGGGACGGATCATGACAAGCGGGGTATCAATCCCATGCAGCGATTCGACGTGACTGATGAACAACCAACCGCCGGGACGCAGCGACTCGAATATCAGGTCGATGACGCGCTGCTTGGTCGGCAGATCGAAATAGATCAACACGTTGCGCAGAAAAATGATGTCGAAGCGCTCACCCTCGCGGCGCGATTGCAGCAGGTTGTGCTGTTCCAGTCTCACCCGCGATTTGAGTCTGGGGTCGATCAGGAGCTTGCCCGCCTGGGTGCGTACACCCTTAAGACAGTAGCGCTCCAACCAATGGCGCGGCAGGTGGCGGGCGCGTTCAAGCGGGTAAATGCCCTGGCGCGCCTGCTCCAGCACCCGCTGGCTGATGTCGGTACCGAGGACACGCCAATCGCCCATCCCCAGGGCGTCGCTCAAGACCATGGCCAGGGTGTAGACCTCCTCCCCAGTCGAGCAGGCCGCACTCCACAACCGCAACTCACGTCCGCGATAGTCCGGCAGGACATGCTCGCGCAGATAGTCGAAGTGCGCCGGCTCGCGATAGAAGTAGGTCTCGTTGGTGGTCAGCAGATCGATCAGATGTTGGCGTTCAGGTTCGTGCCCGGGCGCAAAGACATGGTCGAGATAGGCAGCGAAGCTAGGAAGCCCCAGCTGACGCAAGCGCGGTTGGAGGCGGGCACTGACCATCTGGCGCTTGTGCGGTGCCAGACAGATGCCAGTCTGCTCGTGGATGAAACGACGCAACCGCTCGAATTCGCGCTCCTTGAGCGGTACGACATCCGGTGGCTGCATCACACAGGCGCGGGCGCGCGATCCTTCAGGATTCGCCATCCGTGCCGCCTGCGGGCGTCTCCTGACTGAATCGACGCAGGGCGGCCAGCTCCTGCATGGACAACACATGATCGACGCTGAGGATGATGACGAAGATGTCCTCGACCCGCCCCATGGCCTCGATGAAGTCGGTACGGATCTCGGAGCCGAACTCGGGCGGCGGTTTGATGTCTTCGCGCGCGATCTCAAGGATGTCCTTGACCTCATCGACCAGCATCCCGAGCACATGGGACTCGTCGCCGGCATGGACCTCGACCAGCACGATGCAACTGCGCTTGGTCGGGGTAATCGGGCCGCGTCCCAGGCGCGCCCCGAGATCGATCACCGGAACGACATTGCCGCGCAGATTGATCACGTCGCGGATATAGTCCGGGGTCATGGGCACGCGGGTGATGGCCGGGGTCTCGATGATCTCTTTGACGGCGTCGATCGACATGGCCAGCCGCTCGTCGGACACGGTGAAGATCAGATACTGGGTGACTTCGTCGCTGGACTCGGTATGAGCGGCGGTGCTCGCGCGGTTACTCAGAACCAACTCGCCCATGATCCCCCCCTCAGAAGCGTTCGAAGTCCTGGTGGTCGAAGGTCTCGAGCGCCACGGTATCGACTGGCTCCGACCGCCCTCGCCCCCCTGCCGGCGCTGGCGCCGGCCTTCGGCTCGCGGGTCGCGACCCCCCCGTCCCCAACCGGAAAAAGCCCATGGTCTCTTGCAATTGGCCGGCCTGGCCGCTGAGTTCCTCGGCCGTCGCCGCCAGCTCCTCCGAGGCCGAGGCGTTCTGCTGAGTCGCCTTGTCGAGCTGATTCATCGCCTCGTTGATCTGCGCAATCCCTGCCGCTTGCTCGTTGGAGGCTGCCGTGATCTCCTCCACCAGGTCCGCGGTCTTGACGATATTGGGCACCATCTGTTCCAAGAGCCTCCCGGCCTCCTCGGCGATCGCCACGCTGTTGGTGGCCAACTGGTTGATCTCCTGGGCGGTCAGGCCACTATTCTCGGCCAGCTTGCGCACCTCGGCAGCGACCACTGTAAAGCCCTTGCCGTGTTCACCCGCCCGTGCTGCCTCGATGGCGGCGTTGAGGGCGAGCAGGTTGGTCTTGTAGGCGATGTCCTCGATCAGCCCGATCTTGCTTGCGATCTCCTTCATCGCCGCCACCGTGCGTGCCACCGCTTCACCGCCGCGACGCGCCTCCTCAGCCGAGCTCCTGGCGATGCCATTCGTCACACGCGCGTTCTCGGTGTTCTGCTGCACCGAGGCATTGAGCTGCTCGATGCTCGCCGTGGTCTCCTCCACGCTTGCCGCCTGCTCGGTCGCACCCTGACTGAGCGCCTGCGCCGTCGAACTGACCTGGCTCGAGGCGCTGCTCAGATTGTCGGCACCGGCTCGGACCTCGCTGACCACCTGGCGCAGGCGCTCAACCATGGCGGACATGTCTTTATAGACACCGCGCAACCTGGTCTGATCGAAGTCGATGGCGAGATTGCCGGCCGCGACCTGTTTGGTCACCTCGGCGATCACGCCCGGATCATGGCCCAACTGCGCCATGACGCTGCGGATGATCAGCCAGGCGATCAGGACGCCGAGCAGGACAGCGAACAGCGACAATACTGAGATGATGACCACGGCGCGGGCATTGGCCGCCTGCACCTTGGGGCCAAGCTCATTCTGCTCGGCGAGGTATTGGTGTCTGACCTCTTGGAGCAGACTGGCAAACTTCGGACCCAAGGCATCGAGCGTCGTGGTGACGATCTCATTCTGTTCGAGGATGGTCTTGACCAGGAGCTCGAACTGGCCCCGATAGTCGTTCTGACCCCGCAGCGCGGTCTCGAATCGGCGGCGTTGCTCGGGATTGGTCAATCCCCGGTCGAGCTGGGTGAGCCTCTCCTGTAACCCGGCCCACTCCTGACGCACGCGCTCGACATGCGACATGGCGTTGTTATCGACGAAGTAACGCACATAGATGCGCGCAATCAGCAGATGACGCAGCGCCAGGGTCGCTTGGGTCGCCATCTCCAGGTCCTGAGTGCGATTGGCCTGGTCCCAGATCTCGGTGAGGGCCTGTTCGACCTCGCCCCCGGTCTTAGGCATCTCGAGATTGACCAGCCGATTGCGTTCGCGAAGCAAGCCGATGACCCGTTCGACACCCTTGGCGTAGCTGTCGATATGCTCCTGAGCCGTGTGCAAGAGTTTGAGCCGTTCGGCGTTTTTAACCTCGGCGATGAGGGTGGCCAGACCCTCTGTGGTCGCCTTGATGCCCCTGGCCGGGCGACGATCACGCTGCCCCTCGGCGATGGCCGCCAACTCCGCGACATCCAGGATCAAGGCGATATCGCCCGTACCCAGGATGGTGGCACCGGCCACACCGCGCAGTCGCTCAAAGACCTTGCCGAGCGGTTTGATGACGGTCTGTAGCTCGCCGAGCAACCGATCCACCACCAGCCCCATCTTGTGATGACCGAAGCGCACCACCACCAGGCTTTCGCGCCGACCGGTGTGCCGCTCTGGGCCAGCGTTCTCGAACAGTTCGGTCAAACGGATGAAGGGCAGCACCTCACCGCGCAGATTGATGTAGTGTCCGCCCTGGTGTCGCCTGCTGTGTTCGGCGTCCATCGAGTCCGGCACCGTCGTCGGCGATCTCGACCACGATATGGCCCGAATCGTGATGGGCATTGATGCGCACCCGGCCCTGAGCCGGCTTGCCGCGTGCGCGCCGCACCTCGGGCGTCTCGATGCCGTGGTCAACGGCGTTGCGGATCAGATGGGTCAGCGGGTCGATCAGCTTCTCGACCACAGTCTTGTCGAGCTCGGTCTCGCCGCCAGTAATGACCAGCTCGATCTCCTTGCCGAGCTCGCGACTGGCATCGCGGACCACGCGCTTGAAACGCGACAGCGACTCGCCGATCGGCACCATGCGCAGCTGGAGGGCATTGTCGCGGATCTCGGAGACCAGATACTCGACGCCATTGACCACCTCGTTGATATCCTCGATCCCGGCACGCTTGATGAGGACCCGGATCGCGGCGCTGCTGGTGACCAGCTCACCGATCAGGTCGATCAGATGCCCCAGGCGCTGGGCATCGACCCGGATGAAGCGCGTCTCCTCCTGACGCCGGGTCCGTGCGGCCTCCTGGGTACGTACCGCCTGCTCGACCACCGCCGGCTTGACGACCCCCTGTTCCACCAGGATCTCTCCCAGACGGCGGCGCCTGGATTCGGTCTCGGCCTCGGCCAGTTGCGTCTCCAGGGCGCGCTGGAGCTCGCGTTGGGTCAGGGCACCGATCTGGACCAAGAGGTCGCCGATCCAGCCGATCTGATCGTCGGGCACGTCTGCGAGCAGATCCAGGTATTTCGACTGGGCCGTATCGGGTTCGAGAATCCGGATCTCGCAGTCTTGATCGGCGAACTCGAACACCCCGGCCAGGGTCGCCCGATCGGCCTCGCCGCGAAAGCCGATGCCAAACTCGAGATAGCAGCTCTCGGGGTCAAAGCCACCCTCGCGCAGCGCCTCGGGGTCGAGCTGGGTGGTCACATAGACCAGCTCGCCGAGCGACCCCAGATAGCGCAGGAAGGACAGCGGATCGATGCCGTTGCGAAAGGCGTCGCGCTTGAACCTGAGCGTGATCATCCAGAGGTCGCTGGTGACCGGCAGCTGGCTGGCCTCCGCCGCGCGGTGTGCCTGCTGACCCGGGTCTAGGCGGATCCCGCCACCAGCGGCGGCCTCCGCCCCCTTGCCAGAGGCCGGCCCGAGCCGTGCCAGCAAGGCCGCGCCGGCGTCCGCGAGCTCTGGATCGAGCGGTGCATCCGGTGCAGACCCCGTGGTGACGGCATCGACGAGCCGTGTGGTGTGGTCGCGACACTCAAGCAGGGTCGCGATCAGCGGCCGGGTCAAGGGTATCTGGCCCGAGCGCGCCTGCTCCATCAGGGTCTCGACGGCATGGGTGAAGGCGACGATGGCCTCATAGCCGAACACACCGGCAGTGCCCTTGATGGTATGCATGGCCCGGAAGACCTCATTGAGCGCCTCGGGATCTGCAGGGTCGTCCTCCAGGGTCAAGAGCGCCTCTTCCATGGAGTGGAGCAGCTCAGCGACCTCGGTGAGAAAGGCCTGATGGGCCGTATCCAGGCTCATGCGCCGCCCCCCGCCGCCGCGTCGGCGGCATCGAGGTCGAACCTGTTATGGAGCTGAAGCAGCTCGATGACCCTGCGCACCGCTGGGTTCGGCGCGACCAGATGCAGCGCACTGCCGCGGGCGCGCGCCGTCTCGCGCAGCCACAGCAGGAGCTGCAACCCGGCCCCATCGAGCTCGGTGACCTCGGACAGGTCCAACGCCAAGACGGGATGCTCGGCCAAGGGGGCGCGCAGGCGTGTCAGGATCTCGGCAACGGTATAGATGGTCAGCTCACCGGTCAGTCGCAGTTGATCGGGGCAGTCTGGTTGGGCGTCCATCTTCAAGCTCCTGGATTCGAGTGCCTAAACAACCCGCCGCTCAGGGCAATATCAGCTTGGATACGGCATCCAGCAGCATCGGCGGCTGGAAGGGCTTGACCAGCCAGGCCTTGGCCCCGGCTGCACGCGCGGCCTCCTTTTTCTCGGGCTGACTCTCGGTGGTCAGCATCAGGATCGGCGTAAACCTGTAATTGGGCAGCTTCTTGATCTCGCTGACCAGGGTGATGCCATCCATGTTGGGCATGTTTACGTCACTGATGATGAGATGCACCTTGATGGTCCCATCCAGCTTGGCCAGGGCATCACGCCCGTCGCAGGCCTCGATCACCTCATAGCCTGCGCCCCTGAGCGCAATCCCCACCACACTGCGAAAGGAGGCTGAATCATCGACCACCATGATCGTCTTCGCCATGCCTGATTTCCTCTCAGAAGAACGTCAACTCAGAGATGCTCGCCGACCTCGAGGTCAGGGGGCCGCCATGATGCAGGGTGTGTTCCTCGAGGGTGCTTTAGGAGTCGAGCATCCGGGCCAGGAGTCCGTCGATCTCTAGGAGATCGCGTTCCTGTTCGCTCAGGTCATGCTGGGCTGTGGTCCGCAGACGCTCGCTCAGGCGTTCCAATGCCTCGCAGACATGCGCCAACACCTGACTGGTGCGGTCCTGGAACTGGAGATCCACCAGCGAGGCGGTGATGCGGGTACGGATATCGGCGCCCAGGGCGCGCAGACGCTGCGCCTCGGCGTCGAGGGCGGCGGCGGTCTGATGCAAACGATCCATGACCGCCTCGACCTTGCGCTCGGACTCGCGCACCATCTCATCGGCGCTTGATATCGAGGATTTAACCATCGATTGGGTTTGGGCCAGCGAGCGCGCTAGCTCCTCAACCTTGGCGCTGATGCGCGCGCCCGTGTTGGCCGATGAACCGGCCAGCTTGCGCACCTCGTCGGCGACGACTGCGAAACCGCGTCCCTGCTCACCGGCGCGCGCCGCCTCGATCGCGGCATTGAGCGCCAGGAGATTGATCTGCTCGGCGACCGATCGCACGTCCTGGGCCATCTGGCGCATCTGCTCACCAAAGCCGGTCAGATGATCGACCTGCTCGATCATGGACGACTCACGATGCAGGATGGACTCGAAGTCGGCGATCACCTCTTTTAGGGTCGCACGGCTCTGCTCGAACTGGCGGAGGACGGCCTGATCCTGGGGGTCGTCCGACTGAGTGGTCGCGATCACCGCCTCCAGGTCGCTGACGAGGGCGCTGAAGGAATGCGACAACTGAGTGATGCTCTGCTCGGTGAGCTGACGCGCGTGTTCGATGTGGCGCACCAAGATGGGGAAGAGCTCGATGGCCAGACGCTCGAAGGCGTGCTCCCAGGCCTGGAGCTGGCGCGTCTGGTAATCGATCTGGGGCCCGGCCTCGGCCCTGACCCTGGCGAGTTCGGCCTGATGGGCACGCCCCTGGGCGAGCGCCAGCAGGCTGGCGAGCCCAGGCAGCAGTACCGCCAGCCCCCAGGCCAGGGGGGCGGTATGCTCGAGGACCAGGATCGCGCCGGCGGCCAAGATCCCCAGCAAGACCAGCCCCAGGAGGATCGGGCCCCAAGCGCAAGCGATGGTGATGATTGATCAGGCACGCCTTGACCCCCTTGATGTGGACACAATCGCCCCCTCTAACTCAGGGGGTAGCGATTGGGTCCAAGCTGTTCGGTTTTAGGGGGCGATTCTAAGGGGTTTGGCGCTGAGCTGAATAGTGCCTTGTATCAATATTTAGTTGGATTGCTCCGGCGTGAGCGAGCCGAGTAGACGTTGCACGTATTCTAGATAGCGCGTCTGTTGATCGGCATCTGCGTTCTGGAAACGGCCATCTTGCTCGACGAGCCCTTTCAGGAGTTGCCCCACCGTCTGATCGGGCCGACTGAGGAAACCGAGTTCTGGACGCTCGGCGGTCTCACGCAGCTCGCGCATCATGTGACCGAGACGACGCCCCGCGTTCTGGATCGATTCGGGTTGTTCGAGACGTTGGGTGCCTTCATAGATTCGGGCCGCACTGTAGCTCTCGGAGCGACTCAGGGTCAGGTTCATGGAGGCGAGCTGGGAGGGATCGAAGCGGACATCCGGTGCCTGCTCGAAGGCCTTCTGTACATCACCACCGAAGAAGTCATTGGCCAGCCTGCCCACGTCCTGGACCAGTTTCTGGATGGCCTTGAGTTCGTCCTCGCTCAGGTCGCCCTTCACGCTGAACTGATAACCGGTGCTCTCGGATCGGCTGATGTCCAAGACGGACGCGCTGTTGCCCTCGCCATCCTGTGAGAAGCCAAAACGCCCCTGGGTCTCGAGGTTGCGGCTAAAGCTGATCTCGACCTCATCGCCCTCGCGCGTCTTGAGCCTGAGGCTGAAGTCCTCGGCTTTTTGATAACGATCGGCGACGGCCAGACCAGAGATCGCGGCTGTCGGCGGCGCGTTCTTTGGTTCGGCCCTGGCCAGGGCCGGCGACAGCTTGGCCAAGCCCTCGAAGGTCAGCTTTTCGGTCGCCTCGACCTGCTCGGCGACCTTGCCCTCGAGGACCCTGAGGTTGGAGAGGATCTCCTTGGCCTCCTTGAAGCCCTGCTCGGCCCCCCTGACCGCGCTCTCATAGAGCGACTGGATCTCTTCCTCGGACTTGCCACGGGCGCGGGCATTCTCCAGTCCCAGGGCGACGAAGCGGGTGATCCGGTCTGCGACCTTTTCAGGGGTGTATTCGTTGGGATCGAGCTTTTTCAGTCCGGCCACATCCATGCCCGGGATCTCGCGGGCGATGGCACTGAGTGCCTTGTCCTGAAGGCTGGAGAGCGCTCCGGCTGGTTCACGCAGAGACGGAGATCCAGCCTGCGCGCCGACCTGGGTATGCGACTTGAGGGTCAGAGTATTGGCGACGAGCGACGAAAACTGGGCTTGAATGCTCATGGGAGCGGCTCCTGCGCACATTGGGCATACCCCCCTTAACGGCAGATGCGCGGTCGGCTTGAATGTGCTCAACCAGGAAGAGCGGCGACCAGATTGGCCAGTCGCGCATAATCAGCGACATCGAGCTCTTCGGCGCGACACCTAGGATCGATACCGGCCGCTTCGAGCAGTGACGGGGCAACGACCCCGGACAGACTGTTACGCAGGGTCTTGCGGCGCTGACCGAAGGCGGCGGCGACGATCCGTTCGTGGATGATGGGATCGTCGATGGGATACGGGAGCGGTCGCAACGGACGCAGACGCAGAAAGGCCGATTCGACCTTGGGGGCCGGCGTGAAGGCGCCTGGGCCGATGCGAAACAGATTCGTGGCCTGACAGCGGCTCTGAATCATGACCGAGAGCCGTCCATAGCGCTTGTCGCCTGGCGCGGCCACGATACGGTCGACGACCTCTCTTTGCAGCATCAGGTGCAGATCCTGGAGCACCTCGATCTGGTCGAGGAAATGGAACAGCAGTGGGGTCGAGATGTTGTAGGGCAGATTGCCAACGAGCCGCAGTGAGGCCGTGCCCCTGGGATCCACGAGTGTGCGCAGGTCGAAGTCGAGCGCATCGGCGTGGTGGATGCGCAGCTCGCCCAGACCGCCCAGCCGCCGTCGCAGCGGCTCGATGAGATCGCGATCGAGTTCGATGACGTCGAGCGCACCGGCCCGGGTCAAGAGCCCCAGGGTGATGGCGCCCTGCCCCGGCCCGATCTCGACCAGACGCTCGCCCGGTCGGGCGTCGATGGCGGCCTGGATGCGGTCGATGATGACCGGATCGTGCAGAAAGTTCTGACCGAAGCGCTTGCGGGCACGATGATGTTCCATGAGGTCGTTGACATCCTCCCCGGTCTGAAGGCCGAGGCTCGTCGCGCAACGGGTCAAGGCTGGGCGGTCTCTGTGGGATCGGGCTGTACGTGCGTCGCGCCCGCGCCGGCGCCCCCTTGGAGCCTCAGGGCATTGCGGATGAGTCGCGCGCGCGTTGCATCATCCATGGGTCCCGTCAGCTGGCGCGCGGCGAGCATGGCGTCGATCGCCCGCTCGGCCGCCAACCAATCGGCCTCGGCTCCACCGGGCGCAAAACCGCGCCGTTCGGCCAGGTAATAGGCCGCGACCGCGATCATCGCATGGCGCTCGGCAGGCGTCGGTGGGGCATCGCGATCGGACATGGGCGCAGATTCAGGCTGGGCGGCGCTGCTCCGGGCGCAGTCGCGGGGTGAAATAATCGTCGGCGGCCTCGAGATCGACCTCCCGACCCTCGCCGTCGACCAGCGGCTGCTCGTAGTCCTTCCAGCCACGCAGTCCGGTCTTGAGCGAAGCAACATTGGTATAACCGAGCACGTTCAGCGAATGCGCCGCCAGCACGCTGCGATAGCCCGAGCGGCAGACGACCACGATCTCGCGCTCGCGGGCCTGGACCAGCTCGGGGACCGTTTCTTCATAGTCCCACTCACAGGCCGATTCCAGGATGCCGCGAGGTACATTGATCGAGCCTGGGATGTGCATGGCCGCGAACTCTTCGGGTTCACGCACATCGACGATCAGCAGATCCGGATTGGCCTGGAGACGCTCTTCCAGATCCCAGGGCATGAGCTCACGCACCTCGGTCAGACAATGCTTGATGAGTTCTAGGAAATTCTTCACAGTCGATCTTGCCCCGCTAGGGAAACGCTGAATAAATCGCGTGCCTCTCAATCGCGGCTAAAGCCGCTCCTACAAAATCAATGGGTTACGGGAGAAGGTTTTATCACGAATGGAATAAATCAGCGTATCCCTAGGCATTGGAGACGCGGGACGCCACTCCTGGAGCGTCCCGTCTCGCCTGGAGGCAGAGTATCGCTGGAGCAGATGAGCGAGACATTCGAAATCCGCAACTTAAGGCCCGAATCCGAGCACTTCAATTCGAAATGCTGAGCTCGACGCGCGGATTTGCGATGATCTTCTGCATGCCCACCCCCTTGACGACATTGATCAGGATGGGTCCGCCAATGTTGGCGTTGAGCCCAGACACACCGCTGGCGGCGTTCTCGTCCTTCCAGAGCATGAGCAGCACCAATACCTGCGCGGGATCCTCGGCCTGGAGCAAGGACTGCTCCGCGTCGTCGAGTTCGAGCACATAATTGAGCGAGTAGAGTCTCGGGTCGACCAGCGTGAACTCGATCTCGGCGTCGTCTTGGGCGCGCAGTCGGTAGACGCGCCCGGATTCGGTGTCGGAATAGGCTAAACGATAGTTCTTCAGATGCTCGAATCCCGGAATGCCGGTGGGAAAGACGATGGTGCTTGGGACATCCGGCTCGGTGGTCATGGCAGTCTGCTGGTTCATAGTCCTTAGCTCCTGGTTCAGGCCGATGTTTGAGGATGTTGAGTGAGACGAGAGTATGCCGGAAACCTCGGCGAACGTGCGTTACTTGAGGATACAAGAGCCGAGGGGTCACCCTAAGATTCCGGTGCCGATCCTAACCCGAATTCAAGCGGCTTGCGATCATGCGCTACTCGACACCCATCGCCCTGTTCATCGTCCTCCTGGCTCCAATTGCGCCCTGGGCACAGGAATCTGCACCGATTCCTGCGGCGACAGACGCCTGCCTGAAGGGCGAGGTCGAAACCACCCCCTCTTCCGAGTTCGTCGTGCTGGAAGGCGGTGCCGTGGTGCGACACGAGCGCACGGGTCTCGAATGGCAGCGCTGCGCGCTCGGGCAAAGTTGGAACGCCGAATCCAATGTCTGCGCCGGGCGCCCGACCAGTCATACCTGGACAAAGGCCATGCAGTTGGCTGCCAAGGCACAGGACGGTTGGCGACTGCCGACCGGCGAGGAGCTCCTGACCATCGTCGAAAAATGTCATGATGGCCCGGCGATCAATCCACAGGTCTTTCCGAACACACCTTCGGCGCTGTTCTGGTCGTCTTCGATCGACACCGGGGGGCTGGAGCGCGCCTGGTCGGTGAGCTTTTTCAGCGGCCAGTCTTTCCGGATCGGAAAGTCACAGAACGGGCGCGTGCGCTGGGTGCGCGGCACCCTGAGACAACCTTGAGCGACGCCCTGAACTCAGGGGCTACCAAGGGCGATATTCCAGACCAGGAATGGTCTCGCGCTCAAAGAACTCGGGCAGCGACAGGATGAACTGCCTGAGCTCGTCGAGTCCGACATAGCGCCCATAGGAGGCCTTGGCTGCATCGACCGGCAGCTCCACCCAGTAGCGATGCTCGGGTGGTTCATAGAGAATCTGCAGAATGGTCTCGCGCGCGTCGATCAGACCGAGATAATCATCTTCGGTCTGAAGGCGCGGCAGGAGCTGCTCACAGATGGCCTTGGCGCTCATTTCCACGGCACTGGCCGAGGAGATGGCGTCACCGGAGCGATCGAAGAGATAAAAGACGCGGTAGTGCATAGTGGGCGGGCTCGCGCTCCAGGAGCGACCGTGAATACCATGACCAATCCGGAGTCCGTTTTGCGCGTACGAGGCTGACAAGCAGCGCCCTTGGGATCCAAGGCTGGTCGGTACAAAGTGATCATTATATCCCCGACGCCACGTCCGAACAGTGCCTGCGGCCAACCGCGGCTCGCTCCCGCATCCCGCCTTGACTCCAAGACCAGACGTCTTTTGTGAAGAGTGCCTGGATCCATGTCCTCTCCGCTGCCGACCACGACCGAATCCGCCGCGAAGTACTTTCATGCCCGTGTCTTCAAGCCGGCCGAAGGCATCTTTCTCTTTCATCCGCGTGCCCTTGAGCGCCTGGTCGCCGAACATCTCGAACCCTGGGCCGACTCAGGCCCCATCCCCAGTCTTGGCTATCACGTCATGTCGTCCAAGGACTTCCTGAGTGCGCTGGAGTACGAAAACCCAGAAGCCTTGGTGGTCATCGAGGGTCTGGCCCTGCCCGAATACGTGATCCTGCTGCCGATCCCGCTGGATCTCCACTTGGATCACGAAGGCTTCGTCAGCCTGCTGCGCGAGTATTGGGCACGTCGCTTCGAGGGCGAGATCGCGCGCGCCTGGCAGCTGGCGCGCGATCGAGACAGCGACCGGGCCGACTTCGGTCCGGAGCGACTGCGGGCCCTGATCGGCGAGATCGCGCTGGACGAAGTGCGCGATGTTCTCGCCCGTGACGGCGTGTTGCCGCGGGGACTGGACGATACCCTGGTCTGCCGCGCCTTCGTTGCCTTGGTCATGCGGTTGCGTTACTTCAGTCCTGGGGTGCGCGGGTATTTCTTTCCGGCCATCCACGACTGGCGCGCACTCGACGCCTGGATCCGCGACAGCGGTCTGGATCTGCCCCCGCCGAGCCTGGATGGACCGCTTCCGGCGTTGCTCGAGTCATCCCGGCCCGACCCCGACTGCGGTCATCCAACCCGGCTTATCCGTCTGCCGTCCGGATTCCCCTATGCCAGGTCCGATGCGGATCTGGAGATCTACCGTTCGGCGCAGACCTCCTCCACCAAGCCGGACACCCGCCTGTCCGAAAACGAACCAGCGGCGGATCAGGGGCCTTGGCCCCAAAACGGGTTCCAGATTCAGGACGGCCTCACCAAGCGGTGTGTGGCGGCCTTCCAGTCCGAGCCGCAATCCAAGGAACCCATTCGGCTAGGGTGGCTTCTGGATCCGCTGCTGTCGCTGGTCGCGGTCGCCCTAGAGCCCTTGCTGAAACTGTTTGTCCGGCAGCGACACCCTGGTCTGTCCCAACTGGCGCGCACTCTCGCCCAGGCGCTCTATCCGCCGCTCTTTATCCTGGCCATCCGGCGGGCGCGGCATGCCGAGCAGTCCGAGCGTTTGGCCGAGAGCATCGCGCACCTGGCCGTGGCCAGACGACGCCTGCTCGCCATGACCGCCGCAGGTATCGCCGCCTCGAATCAGCTGCTCTGGCTCATCGATCAGCGTCAACGCCACGCCGAGCAGTCGCTGGCCGATCGACTGGCCGTGCAGTGCACGCTCAATCCCGGCATGAGCCGCGAGCTTAAGGCGTTGATCCAGCGTCTTGGTGACGCCGTTTTGGATCAACACTGGTCCGCGATCGATCTATGCCGGGATCTGGAACTGGTACTGATCGAGCGTCGCACCACCTACTATCAGATCGAGCCCATCGCTTGGCTGCGCGCACGCGCTCGGGTGCCGTTGCGTCGGATCCTGCCGTTCCAGTCCAGGCTCAAGGCGCTGCGTCTGCTTGACAGCCTGCAAAATCGGCTAGAACGGCTCGGCTGGCCTCTCGAAGAGGTGGAACGCTTCAGTCGTCCGCTGCACGCACTCTCCAAGCGGATCACTGAACAGCTGGAGCGCCAGCTCAGGCCGCGTCTCCAGCGTGCCCTGGAGGAGGCCGGATTCAGCCCAGGCAACCATCGTGAGGAGGTTGCCTTCAACAAACTGCTCCACGAACTGCTGGATGTCATCGAGCACCGGCGTCATCTCAAGTTCACCGACGTGCGCGATATCGTGGCGCGCAATCTGCTGCGTCTGCCCGACCTCACGCTCGCTGAATGGCGCACGGGCGACCGGCTGGCGCGCTTCGATCGCTGCGCCGAGCGTGCCCTGCCTGGTCTCTATCGCCCCGGTGAGATCTATATCACCGGACTGCAACGACTCGGCGCACCACTCTTCGGCACGCCCCAGGGCCGGTTGCTGCTGCGTCATCTGATCCTGCCGGTCGGACTGTCCTTTCTCATCCTCAAGACGCTCGATATCCTCATCGGCATCCTGCCGACCCTGGAGGCGACCTTCCACCTGGCCAGCCTATGGCTGATCCTGGGACTGGGGGGAGTAATCAACGCCCTGGCCTATACCCGGACCGGGCGTCTGGGGGTGCGGGCATTTCTGCGCGCGCTCTGGTGGACGCTGCGACTGCTGCTCTTCGATGGTCTCAGACGCCTGCTGCGCTGGCCGCCGATCAAACGCATCCTAGAGACCGAACTGATACGGGGACTGGAGCGCAATCTGCTGCGTCCCTTCCTGAGCGGGACGCTCCTGATGCTGCCGATCATCGGTCTGGCCAGTCTGATCCAGGGTGGACTGATTGATCTGAACCTCTCAATGGCCGCGCTGACCCTGGTGCTCGGCGTGCTCATCCGCAACACGCCCGGGGGACGGCGTCTATTCGACGACCTCGTCAGCGCCGGCGGTCAGTTTTTACGCCGGCTCAACCAGACCCTGGTGATCGGGCTGATCCAGGAGCTGATGCTGTTCTTCAAGGAGGTCACGCGGCGCTTTCAGCAGATACTCCACCGGATCGAGGAGCGCATGAGCCATCGTCTTGGCGAATCCTGGCTCGAACTGGCGTTCAAGGGGCTGCTGATGCCAGTGTGGCGCGCGCTGGAATGGGTGATCCAGTTCTACGTCACTGTGTTGGTGGAACCACAGATCAACCCGATCAAGCATTTTCCGCTGGTGACGATCGCGCACAAACTGATGCTGCCCTTTCTGCCACTCATCACCTCGATCATGTCGGACATGCTCGAACCCATCCTGCCGAAATGGATCGCCCTGCCCTTCGTCACCCTCACCATCCTCCTGTTGCCGGGTTTGGCGGGCTTTCTGGTCTGGGAGCTCAAGGAGAACTGGAAGCTCTATGCCGCCAATCATGCGGGCGCGCCCAATGCAGTGGACGTCAAGCCGGGGCTCTATGCCGTGCGGCGCGAGCACCTGACATGGGTCCCGATCGAACCGGCTATCGTCGGAAGTCACGGCGAGACCCTGCGCGGCATGCTGCGCCGCGGCTTTCATAGCGGGACCCTGCCCAAGTCATTCGATCGCCTGCGGTGCGTGATGCGCCGTCAGATCGAGCAGGCGATCGAGACGCCGCAACGACTCCACGAGGCCCAGCGTCATCTAAACGAGATCAAGCGCACCCTGGGGCGTTTCTGCGATCGCGAGTTGGCCTATGCGCTGCGTCGCCGCTGTCAGGATCCGAACTGCAACCTGTCGAGCGTCTGGACACGGCGTCCGCGGCTGGCGACCGCCTCATTCGAGCTGACGCTGGATTTACGACTGAAGCCGCCGCATGAGCGCGCCCGGATCGCGTTGCAGCTGTGTCTGTATCTGCGCGAACCGGATCTGCATCTGAAGGTCAGCCTGCAGGGCGATGGCGACGCCCTNGGNGCGCTCTGTCGCGAGCATATCCGCGAGGACATCCGCGTGTTTGGGGCGCGTGCAGGCGCGACCCAGGTCACCATGGATCTGGGTTGAGCGGCCATCACCAGCGCGACCGCACCACGGCCCGCTTGGCCGGGCCGCTCAACCGCACAGCCACACAGAGCACCAACAACACCACATTGATCGCCCCCACCAGCACGAAGGGTGCATAGGGCGCGACCCCATCGAACAACCGTCCGCCGATCGCCGTGATGAGCAGGATCCCGATCGCCCCGGCGACATTGAACGCGCCCATCACCGAGCCGCGCTGGGTGAGCGGTGCCTCCTGCCCCACGAGCGATTGTGAGGCCAGATAGACGCTGATCTGGCCGATACCGAGCAGCACACAGAAGAACCACGCCGAACCCGGTGTCGGATCGACCATCCAGATCACCGCCAGATTGCCGACCGCCGCCAGCGCCATCGCCAGCGCCAATCCTGTCACCCGATCCACCCGATCCATGAACGGCCCCATGATCGGCGACCACACCAGGGCCGCGATCTGGGCCAGCACAAAGATGAGGGTGCCATTCTTGATCGCCGCCGCCGAGTCCAGTCCGGACGTCTGCGCCGCCAGGTTGCCCCACAGGATCAAGAAGGTGGCATTGACCGCCTGATCGCCGCGCGCGATGAAGGCGGCCAGATAGGCGAGCAGGATGCGCGGATTGCGGGCCTGCGCAAACCCGCTGACGAACAGATCGCGTACCGAGGGGTGCTTCTCATGATGGATCGGCGTGCCCTTCTGGAGCCCCAGCCAGACGAGGACGGCGACCACGACGGCGATACAGGCCACGATGTAATGGGTGACATAGCCTGCTTGGATGCCGTCCATGCCATCGGCGGTCAGCCTCTTCGGCAGCCCACCGAAGAATTGATTGATGACGACGATCCCCAACCCGCTGAGCACACCGACGATCGCCACCAGCTTGCCGCGCGAAGACTCGTCCGGATAGTCGGCCATCACGGTCGCGAGCGCCGTAGCGACCGTGACCACACCTAGGGCATAGAGGATCCGGTAGAGATAGAGATCCTCGACTGATCCGGCCATCGGATAGAGGACATAGGTCAAGGCCAGCAGCAGAAAGCCGACGGCGAAGATCAGCCGCCGACCGACGCGATCGACCAGGATGCCGGCGGGGACGAACAGCACCAGGGTGATGACCTCGGTCCAGAACACCAGATCGCCGCTGAGGGTACCCTGCACCTCGGCTGGGATGCCCAGGTGTTCATTGAGGATATAAGTTTGGCCGACGGTGATGAAGGTCATCAGACCGATGGAAAAGAAGGCGCCAAACAACAGGGTTGCCGCCTGCCAGGGCGTGACGCCGGGGGTAAGCTGAATCGGGCCGAGTCGGTGGAGTCGATCGAGAGTGGACATCGGGTTTGAGTCTCAAGACCATGGCTGGATGAAAGGGTCAGTGCCCCATTATCTACTGTTCTGCTAGGATCGTGGGCATCATGATCGAGCGGCGTTTTGGGTGAACGCGCCGAGTGTATGGCGCCTCGAAGGCTGATAAACAGTTACAAATAAGCCAACACACGCTCACTTTATAACCCATACGCTCTTTTCGTTTTCATGGCCTACCTCCCCTTACGGAAGGCGGTCGCCGAACTTGGGCTGCATCCCAATACGCTTCGTAAATACGCCGATGACGGACTCATCCCCACGATCCGAAACCCTGCCGGGCAGCGCCTCTTCGACAACGACCCCTGCGCGGCGCTAAGCTCCGGGTTGTGGTTGCCTACCGCGACCGACTGGCCCGGTTCGACCTGATCCTGCTGCCGACCTTTGAGACCAAGGAGCTGTCAGCGAAATCAAGGTGCAAGATCCGGGCAAAGTCGGTCAGGGCGATGCTCGGTTACGC